>JACCEB010389040.1_pt1 | contig 90781 bp, 98 predicted proteins | sample 7454761 | NCBI WGS metagenome assembly JACCEB01 (sample SAMN15323454, study PRJNA562643) | freshwater metagenome | isolation source: river surface water | place: USA:Blue River Watershed | collected 2017-08-18 | reverse complement strand
TCTATGATACAAGAACTAACACTGTGGTAAAAGACAAAATTAAAATTTTAAATATTAATACACAGCCTGATTCTACAAGCCCCTTCACCTTTGATCGTGATTGGGAAATTACTGAAGAATTTAAAGGTCTTGACGGTTATGTAGATACTAAGAAGATTCAAATTACATTTAGCGACACAGACGACGACGGCATAGTTGATGATCCAAATTTATTTGAAGACATTGTTGACTCTACTACTGATCCACTTAACAAGTATGTGATACTTGAAAGATATGAAGTACAGACAGGACAAGAAGATTATCGATGGGTTAGTAACTCAGCACAAACTGTTTTAATATTAAATTCTGAAAGCGATTTATCGGCACTATCTTTATATACTAACGGACAATATTTTTATTTTGTCGATACAGATACTGTTAAACAGTTGAACACAACCACTGCTGAACTAACTGTTTCGTTAGATTATAAAGTATATGTTGGTAGACAAAATTTAAAATTTCAGTACATACATAACGCTGATTACGAATCAAGAATTGACCCAGGTCTTACAAACTTAATCGATGTATTTTTATTGACTAAGCAATACGATAGAACTTTTAGACAATGGATCAAAGGATCGTTAGCGACTGAGCCACTGCCTCCAAGCACTGATTATTTGTATAATCTTATGTCGGGTCAGCTTAATAAGATTAAATCTATCAGCGATGAGATCATATATCATCCAGTAAAATATAAAGTGCTGTTCGGAGAAAAAGCAAGTTCAGATGTACAGGCCACGTTTAAAGTTATTAAAAATGATGAAGTTGTAATCAGTGATAACGATGTAAAGTCTAGAGTTCTTTCAGCAATCAATGAATTTTTTAGTTTAGAAAATTGGGACTTTGGTGATAGCTTTTATTTTAGTGAGCTATCTACGTATGTTATGAATAGACTAGCACCGAACATCGTTAACTTTATCATAGTTCCTAAACAAAATAATTTAACATTCGGTAGTCTGTATGAAATTAGAGCTGAAAAAGATCAAATTTTTATCAACGGTGCAAGCATCGATGACGTTGAAATAATTTCTGCTATCACTGCTAGCAAAATTAAAAGTGCCGGTGCGATCGAAGCAGAAATCACAGTTATAAGCCAGCAAGATGTAACAAGTTCGGGGAATAGTTAATGGCAAACAAAAATCAATCAGAGCCAAATCTACCAATCTCAAAAAATGAAAAAAGGTCTACATCCGACCTATTACCAAGATTTTATAGAACAGATGGTAACAAAAAGTTCTTAGGTTCAACATTAGATCAACTTACTCAGCCGGGTACTGTTAAAAAAGTAAACGGATACATTGGTAGAAAGAATGCCAAGGCTGTTACGTCTTCAGATATTTTCTTGCAAGCATCTGACAAAACCAGACAAGATTATCAGCTAGAACCTTCAGCAGTAGTAATTGACTACTTAGGTAATGTAAATTTTTACAAAGATTACATCGATCATATTAATCAAATTAGTGTCCTTGGTGGTACGACTAAAAATCATCAAAAATTAAATTCGCAAGAATTTTATTCTTGGGACCCACACATTGAATGGGATAAGTTTGTAAACTACCAAAATTACTATTGGTTACCCTACGGCCCAGCACCGATAGAAGTCTTAGGGCAACAGCAAGATGTTGTTAGTAGATACACAGTTTCTGTAGTTGACGAAGTAGACAACTATGCATTTTTATTCAGCCCAGATGGATTGACTAGAAACCCAACATTGACATTGTACAGAGGACAAACCTACGAGTTTGAAATTAACTCGCCGAATAATCCATTTACAATTAAAACTTCTAGAGTAGCAGGAGATTTAGAAAAGTACTCTGACGGAGTGTCAGCATCGTCAGTACAATCCGGAACGATTACCTTTACAGTCGGTGTTAATACGCCCGATGTGCTGTTCTATATCAGTGAAACAGATGCAAACACCGGCGGCGTATTTCACATTTTAGACATAGATGAAAACACATATCTAGATGTAGAAACTGAAATTTTAGGTAAGAAAACTTACACAATGAGCAACGGTGTTGCTCTTTCAAACGGCATGAAGCTATATTTTTCAGGAAACATAACTCCTGAAGTTTATAGTACTGGCTATTGGTATGTCGAAGGAGTAGGAGATTCGATCAAGCTAATTTCTGAAAGCGATCTTGAAATTATCAGTGGATACAGTCAAGAACAAAATCTGTTATTTGACGATGAGCCGTTTGATCAAAATCCTTTTAGTACAGCAACAGCATTTCCTCGAGATAAAGATTATGTTTTAATCAGCAGAGGAAGTATTGATAGAAACCAATGGAGTCGATATAATCGTTGGTTCCATCAAGATGTTATTACGGCTTCAGCCGAGTTAAGCGGTCAATCTCCTGAACTCGATCAAGCACAGCGAGCAATTAGACCGATCATCGAATTTAAACCAAATTTAAAATTATTTAATTTTGGTCACAAGGCTAAAGCTAATGTTGATTTAATTGACACCTTTACTACAGATGTATTCTCGACAATTGAAGGAAGCCTTGGCTATAACGTTGACGGCATTGATCTAGCCAACGGAATGAGAGTGTTGTTTGTTGCAGACAAAGACAGATTAGTGAACGGTAAAATTTTTAAAGTTAATTTTATTGATGTAATTAATCCAGGTAGACAGTTAGAATTTTTAGCTCTAACTAATATTGATGTAGAAAACAATACTATTAGATTTGAAACTAATCACGGATTAACAACTGGTAACCAAGTCTTATATCTTAACAACGGAAACTTAAATGTAAACGGCCTAATAAATCGTAAAGCATATTATGTTTCTGTAATTGATGACGTTACAATTAAATTATTCAATGATAAAAACTTCTACGTTGAAACAGAAATTTTTGAAATAGGCTCGGGAGTACATAAGCTAGAAGTATTTTCTGGAATTCGCCGTCAAATAAATTTAACAGAAGAAGCCGACACAACTCCTTTAGAATTTGAAACCGTATTAATTAATCAAGGATTAATTAACCAGGGGTTGATGTACTGGTATAATGGATCAGATTGGATACTAGGACAGACTAAGACTGAAGTTAATCAAGAGCCTCTTTTTGATCTTTTTAATTCAGACGAACTAAGTTTCTCTGATAGTACTGCATACGATAGCTCAACTTTTAAAGGAAATAAAATATTTTCTTATAAGAGGGGAACTGGAACAGCCGACACCGAATTAAAATTTCCTTTAACCTATAAAAATATCAATAACATAGGTGATATCACTTTTGAGTTTAATTTATTAAACGACACATTTGAATACAAAGAAATCACTCTAGTGAAAAGTGAAACCACAGACGTTGGGTATGTTAGAAAAATTAGTGATTTAAATGTATTCAGCTATGAGAACGGGTGGAAAACTTCACTGGTTGAAAATTATCAACCAGTTATTAGGATCTTTAACGGAACAGAAACAACAAATAATTTTGTAATTGATTGTTTTGATAATATAACAGATCTAACAGACCTAGTAGTTAAAGTTTATATCAATGGCCTAAGAGTAGACAAATCTAAATATTCTATAGTGACTACATCATCTAAGATGAAAGTAGTGCTAGCTACACCATCCGCAACAACAGATGTAGTTACTTTAAAATTATACACTGCTCAGGAAAAAAATAACAACGGACATTATGAGCTACCTATTAATTTCCAAAATAATCCGTTGAACGATAATCTAACAGAATTTACTCTAGGTCAAGTAATTGATCATGTTGATAGTATTATTGATAATTTAAATGATTTTAATGGAGTTTTTCCAGGAACTGGAAATCTTCGAGATTTAGGTAATGTAACTCCTTACGGTGTTAAGTTTGTTCAACACAGCGGCTCATTAAATCTAAGTTTATATCATCTTGGATCTAAAACATCTAATGTGTTTAAAGCACTTGATAAAGCTAGAGAAGATTACGGTAAATTTAAGAGAGCGTTCTTAGTAACTGCCGCGTCATTAGGTATTGATGCTGACACAAAAGAACACGTAGATTTTGTTTTAAAGGAAATGTCTAAAGACAAACCTAAAACAACACCCTACTATCTTTCGGACATGTTTGGATATACTGGATACGACAGATTAGAATATACTGTATTAGATTCTAGAATTAAAACATATCCGTTATCCGACTCCTTTACTTTAGCATCGTTGTCTAACAAGGCAATAAATGTCTACCTAAATGGTACACAACTTGTACATGGTAAAGATTATGTGTTCGGTGATGATATCTTCTTTGAAATTTTAACAGACCTAACAGTAGATGACTTAATTGAAGTATATGAATATAAATCTACTGATGGATCTTTCTGTCCACCAACACCGACTAAGTTGGGCCTATATCCTAAGTTTGAACCTGCGATTTATCTAGACACTAGTTACCAGGAACCGACCAATGTTATACTAGGGCACGACGGTAGCATAACTGTGGCATTTGGAGACTTTAGAGACGACCTTATTCTTGAGCTAGAGAAGCGTATTTTTAATAACATTAAAGTAGAATACAATAAAGATATTTTTGATATTTTTAATTTTATTACTGGATATAATAGATCTACGGATTTTTCAAAAGAAGAAACAGATCAAATTTTAGGAAGGTTCTTCTATCAGTGGACCGCAACGATCAATCAAGATTTTACAAAACAAACAGGATATGACAGATTAAATCCGTTTACCTTTAACTATAGAGGAAATTATGCAGATGATGGTAGCGCAGTTCCTGCGTACTGGAGAGGCATCTATAAGTGGTTATTCGATACCGACCAACCTCATTTAAGACCTTGGGAATGCCTGGGTCTAAGTATTGAACCGTCGTGGTGGCAAGATGTCTACGGACCTGCTCCATACACTAGTGATAATAAAATTCTATGGGAAGATCTTTCTAAAGGGCTGTTAAAAGAACCAGGAAAGCCAGCTAGGACCCTAGAACAATTTATAAGACCGATCTTAGAAAAATCGATTCCTGTCGATGAAGATGGAAATTTATTAGATCCAGTATATGCAAATGCAGTCAATGGTTATATTAGACCCACCGAAGGCGGCTATTATGTGTTTGGAGATCAAGCACCTGTCGAAACAGCTTGGAGACGTTCTAGCTATTACCCATTTGCATTAATTCAAACTGCATTGTTATTAAAACCAAATATGGTTTTAGGTACATGTCTTGACAGAAGTAGAATCGTAAAGAATCTAACCAATCAGCTAGTTTATAGTGACACCGGGTTAAGATTAAAACTTAAAGATTTAGCAGTACCATCGACTGCACTTAGTGACACTAGAGTTCAGACTGCTGGATTGATCAACTACGTAGTTGAATACTTAACATCAGATACAACTGCTTTAATAGACCAGTACAAAGAAGAACTAGCTACTTTAACAAATCGTATCGGTTCTAAACTAGGTGGGTTTACATCTAAGGCAAAATTTAAAATTTTACTTGACAGTAAATCTCCGACAAGCTCTGGAGGAGTATTTGTACCTGAAGAAAACTATAATATTTTCTTAAACACATCATCGCCAACTAGAAAATTAGTTTACAGTGGTGTTATGATTACAAAGTTTGCCGACGGCTTTGAAGTTAGAGGCTACAATCTTGATGAGCCGTTCTTTACTTACTACCCTTGGGTTCTAACAGGCAGAACGATTCGTATTGGAGGAATCTCTGAAACGTTTGTTGAATGGACGCCTGATAGATATTATGTTGTTGGCAAAGTGGTCAGCGTTAACAATCAATATTTTAGAGTCAAAGTAAGCCATCAGAGCGGCGCAACATTTGATTCTGATCTCTTTACTAGATTACCCGAACTACCGGTTATCGGCGGAAGAGAAGCAGAATTAAGAAAGCAGTGGGACCTAAACACAGAAATCACCATCGGCTACGGTACTAAATTTGAAAAGATTCAAGATGTTGTTGATTTCTTACAAGGGTACGGAACTTATTTAGAAAAGCAAGGATTTGTTTTTGATGAGTTTAATACTAATACTAAAACGGTCAACAACTGGGAAACTTCAATTAAAGAATTTTTATTCTGGACGACCCAAAATTGGGCCGAAGGATCCGTTCTATCATTGAGCCCGGCCGCTAGTACTCTAGTAGCAACACTTACTAATGAAGCTGTAGATAATATATTAGATCCATTTTACGGATACAAAATTTTTAGAGTAGACGGACAAAAATTAGAGCCTGACTTTACAAACTTGTTTAGAGATCAAGGATCTTTCTCTCTATCTGTGACTAACAGTAATCACGGTATATACGGAGCTACTTTATATCTAATTCAGAAAGAACATGTATTATTGCTTGACAACACAACATTGTTTAATGACACAATCTATGATGTTGAGCCAGGATACAGACAAGATAGAGTAAAAGTATTAGGTTACATGTCTAAAGATTGGTCTGGCGGTTTTAACATTCCAGGATTTATCTTTGACCAAGCTAGGATAGTTGACTGGACATCATGGACTGATTATAATCTCGGCGATATTGTAAAATACAAAGAGTTTTATTATACAGCGTCTAAGTTCCTTCCAGGCGCGGCTGAATTTAACAGTGACGACTGGATCATCCAAACTGATAAACCAGTGCCAACATTATATTCAAACTGGGATTATAGAGCAGAACAATTTACTGACTTCTACGATCTAGATACAGATAATTTTGATGCTGAACAGCAAAGATTAGCTCAACACTTAATCGGATATCAAAAGAGACAGTACCTTGAGAATATCGTTAAAGACGATGTAAGCCAATACAAATTTTATCAAGGTATGATTATTGAAAAAGGTACACAAAACGTCTTTAACAAGTTATTTGATGTACTAAGTGCCGACGATCAAGAAAGTTTGACATTTAATGAAGAGTGGGCAGTACGTGTTGGCCAGTACGGATCAGTGGATGCATTTAATGAAATAGAATTTAGTTTAGATGAGGCACAATTTAAGATTAATCCTCAGCCTGTAGAACTAACATCAACTATCGATCCTAATGTAGTAGACTTTGTTTATAGACAGCGTCCGTCGGATATCTATATTAAACCAGTGGGTTATAATAATAATCCATGGTCTGTTACAGGAACAACAGAATTCTTAAGAACTCCCGGATATGTCAAATATGAAAATGTTAAATTAAATGTTGATGTATTAGCCGATGCGGCAAACTATGACATCTCAACTTTTGTTGAAGGCGATTATGTTTGGTGCGCATTCGAGGGCAGAGATTGGAATGTTTATAGATTTACTAGAACAGATTTTAAGATTGAAGACGTTGAATATTCTAATGGTACACTATCATTAACTTGTAGTGCTCTTCCGGAGCTTCGTGCTGGGGATATCATTGGTATTGAGAATTCAGAATTAATCAAAGGGTTCCACGTAATTGATTCTATTACACTAAGAACAATCAATATTAAAAAGAAAATCACTAACTGGGAACCATTTAGCGATAGCTCAGAGATATTAACTTACAAATTTAATGAGGCTAGGGTCTCTCACATTGATTCGTTAAACAGCATCCTTCCTAGAGAAATTAAGCCTAACGAACTAGTATGGGTTGATGACAACGGTCAAGGTAAATGGTCTGTTTATCAAAACTTACCAGTTTATACTAGAAATCAATTAGCATCTTCTAATATTACAGAAAATTTAAATTTTGGAAAGGCAGTATCTGTTAGTAAAGACGGAAAGACTGCCTTAGTATCAACTAATAATTCAGTTTTAGTTTATACTAGAGGAGCCGACAAGGACGAATGGATTGAGACCCAGACAATTTTCTCAGAGCAAGATGTTGCTACGATCGAAAGTGATGAGTACGGAACTTCAACAGCAGTGTCTGAAGACGGTGTGTGGCTAGCAATAGCATCGCCTACTGCGTCCTATGTTAAAACTCGCTGGGAAGGTATTTACGAACCTACTAGTACATACCCTTCGGGCTCGATAGTTAAAGTTGGAACCACTCACTGGAAACCAACAAAAGATATCCTCGGTGACGGATCAACAGTAAACAGATTTACTCAAGATTGGGAAAGTGTTTCGTTAATTAATACAGATGAAACCGCAGTAGCTAGCACGTACGAAAGTCAAGGCCTTGTAGAAATATATCAAAGACAAATTACCGGAGCCTACGAACTAGTAGAATCTTTTGTAAGTCCTCTACCGGCCTCTAATGAGAAGTTTGGATCTAAAATGAAATTCGCTAAGAACGATAGTGAATATGTATTAGCAGTTTCAAGTGCAGGTTTTGATTCAAACCAAGGTCGAGTTTATATGTTTAGATATGGGGCAACTGTTGACGACAGTGGCATCGCATGGCATATGGATTATAATAGAAATTATCTCGGAATGTTCGATGCCGGCTCGTATTATTACCCGGGAGACATTGTATTTTATAATCAAGATCTACATAGATGCGTATCAGAAGTTCAAGGCACGTTTGAAGAAAACACTAGTTGTTGGGAATTATTGTATGACCAGAATATTCTAGGTTACTTTCCACACGACATTGTGACCAGCGAAGCTGATGCAGATGTTTCTTATTCTCCAACAGCATCGCAGTCTGTTGAATCTGTGTTTGCCGGAGATTATTTTGGATATGACTTCGACTTAACAGCGAACGGATCTACACTAGTTATTTCTGCGCCTGGCGCAGATCAAACATCGTATAACAATTACAAAGGTCGCTTCAGAGAGAATATTGTTTACTCAGGAGGACAAGTAGTTTATGCCTACGGTGCTTATCGTCAATGCGCTGTAGAAGAAACTACACCGGGCCCAATTAATTATAGCGACTGGGTAACATTGTCTGAATCGAGAATTACAAATACCGGAAAAGTTTTTGTTTACAGCTTTAATGGCGAAGGATATGATTTAGTGGATACACTAGGATCACAAAATATCTTGATCGATAGTCAAGAACGTTTTGGTGAAAGCGTGGATCTTTCAGACAGCGGATCCTATCTTGCTATCGGCAGTATTTTAAGTGATTCTAAGAAAGTAGACCAGGGCAAGGTATCGATATTTGAATCTTACTCGGGTACTTATTCAGCATTACAGACTATCTATAGTCCGAAGAATGAAATTAATGAAAACTTTGGTGCTAGTGTGTTTTTCTTAGATAACGACGAGGGCCTAGCGGTATTTTCAGCCAACGGCGATATTTTTAGAAGAACTACATTTGATGATTTAACAACATCTTTTGATAATGAAACATTGGCTGTAATTGATAAAGCAATCGATGCTGGTCGAATTGATATCTTTGATAGATACAGCAATACATTTGTATATGGTGAAAGTTTAGACACTGATGCAACTATCTACGAAAACTATGGAAATTCTATAGCAGTCAGCAATAGAACCATCCTAGTTGGAGCACCAAGACGAGATGATTCAACTGTTTCAGAAGACATCGATGTTGGAATAGTTTATTCTTATTCTAAGCCTATCGGTGAAAAATCTTGGACAGTCCTGTATGAAAAGACCGAAAAGCCTAACTTGAAAAAAATTAAAAAAGCCTTTATATATGATTCTATAACTAACGAACTAATCAGTTACTTAGATATAGTTGATCCAGTCCAAGGCAAAATTCCTGGACCAGCAGATCAAGAAATCAAATATAAGACATTCTTTGATCCTGCAACCTACAGTGTTGGAACGGACGCAGTCACAGTTGACGAGGGAATGAACTGGACTAAAAATCAAGTTGGGTCTTTATGGTGGGATCTAACAAGAGCTAAATTCTTAGAAAACCAAGCTGGGTCTGTGGTTTATCGTTCAACAACTTGGAACAGATTATATGAGTCTGCAAGTATTGATTTATACGAGTGGGTCGAAACTAAGTATCTTCCATCAGAATGGGATAAACTATCGACTACAGATAAGGGTATCGCTCAGGGTATAACTGGTAAGAGCAAATACGGAGATGCTGTATATAGTGTTAAGAAAAAGTATGATTCTGTCAGCAGAACATTTACTAACACATATTACTACTGGGTAAAAGATAAAACAACTATTCCATCTGTTCCGGGTAGAATTAATTCTGCATTTAATCTTGCTTCATTAATAGCAGATCCAATCGCCTATGGATATCCGTGCTTGGCATTAACTGGATCTAATTCATTCAGCCTTGTAAATTTAACTAATCTCGTTGTTGGTAAAAATACAAAACTAAATGTACAGTATTGGTTAATAGATGATCAAGAAATTAATGCTCATAGTCAATGGAAGGTTATCAGCGAACATCCTAACACTGTGATTCCTACAAAAATTGAACAAAAATGGTTTGATAGTTTAGTAGGAAAGGATATAAATGACAGGACTGTTCCTGATTTAAATCTACCAATTAAACTTAGATACGGAGTTGAATTCAGACCAAGACAGAGCATGTTTGTTAATCGTATTGAAGCAGTGAAGCAATTTATTGAAAGAACAAACAGTGTCTTAGCTGAAAACTTAATAGTTGATGATTTTAATCTAAGTAATTTAGATAGATTCGATCCTGAACCAACACTAGTATCTGGTATATGGGACGTATCAATTGATACTGAAGCTGAATTACGCTTCATCGGTACTGCACAGTTACGACAGGCTCGATTAACGGCAGTAGTCGAAGAAGGACAAATCGTTGATATTAACATTGTTGATTCTGGTTACGGTTATGTTAATGCTCCTTATCTAAAGATTGCAGGTGCTGGCAGCGGTGCAGTGATCAAAGCAATAATTAATGATCAAGGACAAATTGTTGGAGTTGATATTTTAGAAGCAGGCACAGGTTATCGAGATCAGGATACTACGATATCTATTAGGCCGTTTGCAGTCCTAGTAAAAAGCGATTCTTCAACTTTTGACAAGTGGAGCATCTATTCTTGGGATAAACCTACAAGAACTTGGTCAAGGACAAGAAGCCAAGCGTATGATGTGACCAAGTTCTGGCAATATCAGGATTGGTATGCAACTGGCTATAATCAGTTTACAAAAATTGATCATGTGGTTGATAACACATATCAGCTAGTGGTTTTAAATTCTCAAATTGGAAATATAGTACAGGTTAAAAACGTTGGTACTGGCGGTTGGCTGTTATTAGAAAAATATGCCGATGTTGCCTCTATCGACTATACACAGAGTTTTAAAGTAGTAGGTCGTCAAAACGGAACAATACAATTTTCAAATAAATTATACAGTTTTAAAAATAATGTTTTAGGTTTCGATGGCCCATTATTTGATGCTGACACTTATGACAACTCAGCATCAGTGGAATTAAGAATTATTTTAGAAACAATAAGAGACTATATCTTAGTTGATAATTTAAGAACAGAATATCTAAAATTATTCTTTGCTAGTGCAAGATACGCATTACACGAGCAAACATTTGTTGATTGGATCTTTAAAACTAGTTTTGTTAAAGCAACTCATAATGCTGGAAACTTAACACAGAAAGTGACTTATAACAATGACAACTTAGAAGATTTTGAATCGTATGTAAACGAAGTCAAACCTTATAGAACAAAAGTTAGAGAATACGTAAGCTCTTATTCTAAATTAGATAATGCTTCTAGTTCAGTAACTGATTTTGATCTAATGCCAATAGTTTCGTCAGATAGAGTTGTTTCGACTATATCATCTGAAGTAGCAGAAGATGGCTCTATCGTAACTGATTATGCCGGTATTGATAATTACCCATGGAAACATTGGCAAGACAATGTTGGATTTAAGGTTACATTAATTGACATAGTCGACGGCGGAGCCGGCTACATTGGAACCCCAGTTGTTACAATAACCGGGGGATTTGGCTCTGGCGCATCGGCTAAGGCATTTATATCTAACGGAAAGGTTAACAGAATTGAATTAGTTAGCCAGGGATCTGGATATCTTAAAGCGCCTATAGTTACTATATCAGGTGGGCTTGTTGATGGCGGAACTCCTGCAACTGCTATAGCGATTATTGAGGAATCTTTAATCAGATCAAACAAAATTTCAGTTAAATTTGACAGAATTTCTAAAAACTATATTCTTACTGAATTAACTGATACAGAAACATTTACTGGAACTGGTTCTAGACTTCAGTGGCCTTTAAAATGGAGTCCTAATATTAAAACAGGATCATCATTGGTAACTGTCGACGGTGTTGAAGTTTTACGAGACGATTACACATTAGCAACTAAAAAATCTACGTCAAAAGGATTTGTTAGCTATTCAGGTACTCTTACACTAGCAACTGCTCCAGCAGCCGGCGCAACTGTAGAAATTACATATGAAAAAGATTTCAATCATCTGTCTGCTACTGACAGAATCAATTTCTACTATAACTCAGGAACAGGCAGATTAGGTAAAGATTTATCTCAGTTAATGACCGGAGTTGATTACGGCGGTGTCAATATCACAGGACTTGGATTTGGAGTTAGTGGCGGTTGGGACGCTTTGCCTTGGTTCTCAGATGCATGGGACGGATTTGATGCGGCATTCGATGATTATATCGTAACTGTTGGCGACAGCAGTTATACATTTGAATTACCATACGTGCCAGCAGTCGGTGAAGAGATTAACGTTTATGTGAACGGACGAAGAATTGATGATCCATACTTTGATTTATACGACGGAGTAACAGTTCAACCTAACGGAAGAACGATTCCTGCCGACGGTATTGTAATGAATACAATAATCGGTGATGGTGTGCTGGCCGCAGTTACTCTACCAAATCTTACTAGCGAATATCCTTTAGACATCAACGAAGGCGACAAAGTTATATTCCGTAAGAGTACGAGTGATGGTAGTTTCTTACCACGTGCTGATGAATATGATTCTCAAATTAGCGGCGGAGATTTAACCTATAGTTCTGCAACAGGACTAGCACCAGATGATATCAACATTGACGGTGATGGATTTGTTACTCCAATGACTAGCCATGCCCCTGAAGAAGTAGTTCCTGGTCAAGTAGTTGATGCGGTAGCAATTAAAGTCTTCCACAGTCCAACTGGTGGTGCTCCTAAGATCTTATTTAAAAATTATGTAGCATCAGGAAGCGACCTTGCATTTACAATAGGTCAAAATTTCCCAACAGCTAGATCTGTAATGGTTAAGGTTGACGATCAGTTTATCGAACAGACAGCATATACTATCGATTGGCAAAATAATCAAATAATTTTTGAAGTTGCACCAGCTGAGAAATCTATAGTGAGTATTATTAGTTTTAGCTTTAACGCTGAAACAATACTTGATTTAGATTATTTTGTATCTGATGGTAGCACAGTTGAATATCTAACTAAGGCTACTTGGATCGAAGATGCGATATCATCAACTGTACTAGTTAATGGCGAAGTTATAGATTACGAATTATTTAGAACAGATGCTAGCTATGGTACAGCAAATCAAGTCGGCATAAGATTTGGTGAACCAATAGCTGAAGGATCAGTGATTAATTATATTATTGATCTACAATACGGTGACTCGTCGATCTATGAAACTTCAAGTATCGTACAATCACAGACTATCATTGCTGACGGCTCAACACTAACACATCAATTAGAAAACCTAACATCAGCGATGTTACCGGGCGTGAATTTAAAACCATACGAAACAAATGTCTTAGTTCGTGTAGATCAAACATTCTTAAGACCGCCAACAGTTATGTACTATACATTAGAAAATGATAATCTAAGTTATAGCATACCGTTGCATAAATTTGCAGAATATGGTATAGATTCTAATAACATTAGATTGTTTATCAACGGCGAACAGCTACTACCTGGACGCGAATATGTCCTTGATTTAGCAATAATGACCGTTGAAATTTCTAGAATAAAATATGTAGAAGGCGCAGTATTGGCTATCGTAGCCGATGTTGAAAACGACTACACTATAACTGACAGCGGTACTATTGAATTGAACACTAGTTATCCAGAAGGTACTGAAATAGAAGTTATTACTTTCTATAATCATTCGATTTTAGGATTGGATAGAACAACAGATAAGATGATTCCTGCGGTGACACTAACAGCAGATACTTCTGATTATTTTGCGTTTACTAACAAGCGAGGCAGTAAATTTGCCTTAAGAAAGGTAGTAGAATCAGATGACAGAGTGTGGATATTAAAGAACGGTCAGCTGTTAACACACAGCGTTGACTATTTCTTAGACTCTGACAAACTAACAGTTAAACTATCTGACAGTCTTGTAGATTCTGATGTAATACAAGTTTTAGCGTTTACCAGCCCTTCCGTAAAAGATAAGATTGGATTCATGCAGTTTAAAGACATGTTAAATCGTGTTCATTATAAGAGAATTCACACTAACAAATCTACCATCCTATTAACTGATCTAACTCAATCAGATATAGAAATTGTAGTTGAAAATCCTAACACGATTACTAATCCGAATCGTAGCAAGAACTTACCCGGCATTATCGAAATAAACGGTGAGCGTATTGAGTTCTTTACTAAGAATGGAAATAGATTAGGCCAACTAAGAAGAGGAACGCTAGGAACTGGTATTCCTGTGGTTCACTCATCGGGAACAGTAGTTCAAGATATCGGAGTAACAGAAACTATTCCTTATCAAGATCAACACGTAGTTGAAACATTCATCAGCGACGGAAGCACCAAGACTATCTCACTTAACTATACACTCAGCAGTCAGAACGAGGTCGATGTATTTGTTGGCGGCTATAGATTAAAGAAAGCTGATTACAGTTTATTCTTAGAGTCTAACGGTTATCCTTATAGTCCAGAAGGTGACTCAACTTTTGAAGCTGAGTTTACAGTAAATACTGGAACAACTACTTTAACGCTAAGAGACATAGTTCCCGAAAACGTTAAAATTGTTGTGATTAAAAAGATAGGAAAACTTTGGAGTCCATTTGAGGAAAGACTGATAGATTCGGATAACCAAATAGCTAACTTCTTAAAATCAGCTCCTGTAGTTGAAGATTACATACCGTGAGCGGACGATTAAACTAGCACTTAATGAGTACGGATAAATACTGAACAAAGAGAGATCAATATGCAAGGTAAAGACTTTTCAGGAATTCATGTTGAGGGACATATTAAAATATGGTACCCAGAAACAGGTGAAATTGCGATTAATAAACGTAATGCCATTCATTACGAAAATATGAGCGTTGCTCTAGCAGAGAGTATCGCTAATTCCGGACAGGGATTTATCTACGAAATGGCGTTTGGCAACGGCGGAACTACTATAGATCCTACCGGGATTATCACCTACTTAACCCCAAACAGCACTGGCACAAATGCTAGCTTGTATTCTGAAACTTATTCTAAAGTAGTTGACGATCGTTCAGTGACTAACTTAGATCCTACTAGAAATAAGATTGAGACTAGACACGTAACCGGAACAAACTATACTGACGTATTTGTAACCTGCTTATTAGACTACGGTGAACCAAGTGATCAATTGGCGTTTGATAATACTTCTAATAATAAATCTGACTATGTGTTTGATGAGTTGGGATTAAGATCTTATAGCCCTAATGGCACTGGTAAGTTATTAACACACGTAATTTTCCATCCTGTACAAAAAAGTTTAAATCGTTTGATTCAAATTGACTATACTGTACGTATTCAAAGTTTAACTGGTCTTAGCGAGGTAGCCTAATGTCATATCAAATTGATCATACCGACAGAGCAAACTACGGTAGTATTACTGTAGAAGATCAGACTATTAACAATGAAACTAGTTTAAGTTTTGTTGGAAAGAACTACACAGGTTACGCTAAAACACTAGCTGAGAATTTTTTACACTTACTGGAAAATTTTGCTAGAGCAACTGCACCTAGCTCTCCAGTAATTGGACAGCTATGGTACGACACTAATGTTACCAGCGATCCAGCACAACCACAATTAAAAATTTGGGACGGTAACGCATGGGTACCGTCTGGTAATGTACATAAAGCTCCGAGCAGACCGGATGCAAGCCGAGCAGTCACGGGCGATCTATGGACTGACACAGCAAATCAGCAGTTATATCTGTGGTCTGGTTCAAACTGGATCTTAGTAGGTCCGCAGTTTAGCGAAGGTTCTCAGTCAGGCCCTAAAGTTGAACAAGTCTACGATACACTTAATGCGGCTCATTCGATTATTGAACTAGTGGTTCAAGATCAAATTGTTGCAATTATAAGCAAGGATACTTTTACACCAAAGCTGGCAATTGAAGGCTTTGAAGTTATTCGTCAGGGCATTAATATTTCTACTAAAGATTTTGACGGTGACGGAACTGTGCTTAACAAAATATGGGGAGTCGCAGAAAAAGCAGACGCTCTAATAGTAGGTAGCGAAACAGTTGCAGCCTCAAACTTTTTAAGAGGCGATAAAGCCAGCACAACAAACTATGGATTAAATGTTCGTAGTAATTCTGGAATTACCCTAGGAACCGATCTCGCTACATCGATTACAAATACCTCAGCGGGCGAGGCAGTAATTTATAATAAGACCGAAGGTTCGAGTATTTTTGTTAGAGTAAATCAAGGCGGTACGGCGAAAGATGTATTAACAGTATCCGGAACCAATATCGGTATTAATAAAACAAATCCAACACAAGCATTAGATGTAGTTGGTCAAATTTATACTGATACGTCGTTGACAATCACAGGAACTGCAAATGCTACAGACTTAAACACTGGTAGTTTTAAAACTGCTGGCGGTGCAAGTGTTACAAAAAATCTTCAAGTAGGAGAAAATTTAGTAGTTGGCGGATCCTTAGAAGTTGGAACTATACTTCCTAAAGTTGACAGCACTAACGATTTAGGTTCTTCAGAATTATCTTGGAGAAATGTTTATGCTAACCAAGTCACAGCCGATACATTTTTTGGAACATTTTCTGGACAACTAGTTGGTTCAGTAACAGGTTCTGCAAGCAGATTAACTAGTCCTACTAGATTTCAGTTAACTGGAGACGTTGCTAGTAATGCTGTTGACTTTAATGGTCAGCAAGTAGACGGACTAGCTACATTTACTACTATCCTGAGTACAGATTTTATTAGTAATAAGTCAAATGTAACTGATTCATATCCTACAGACGAATTTATTATTAATCGTATTGGTTCTGGCCTTAGAAGAATTAACAAAACCAACTTATTAGCCAACGTTGCTACTGTGCCAGCAGGAGCAATTTTTCCGTTTGCTGGAACAACTGTGCCAAATGGATATTTGTTATGTGACGGAAGCGAACAATTAATTGCAAACTATCCAGAATTATTTGCAGTTATTCAATATACGTACAAAGCACTTGGACTTTTACAAGGTGTTTCAACTTTTGCCTTACCTGATCTTAGAGGACGATTCCCTCTAGGCAGAGATTCAATGAACATGGGAACGTTTGTTACAAGTATAGCAGATGGTTCTTTAATAACAACAATTTCTTCATCAGCTGACAGAGTCACTGACGTTACAGCCGATACGGTAGGATTGGGTAACGGTCAAGAAGAAGTTGATGTGGCAGTTAATAATTTACCTGACCATACACATGATTTAAAGGGCAATGCCGGAAATCAATATTATGCATTTAGAAACGTTCCGGGAGAACCAGCAGATACAGATGCTATCGGTGGAAACGGTCCTTCAGGAGCTGCCACAGGGCAGTATCTATCTAATTCAGGTGGAATCGACACAACAAGTAGTCTCGGACTTCCGATTAATGTTATGAACCCTTACTTAACAATTAATTATATTATTTTTACTGGTAGGATTGTGTAATGACTTATAAGATCAATAAAACAGACGGTACTCTACTAGCAGAAGTAATTGACAGTGCTATAGATCAAACAGCAACTGATATTACTTTAATTGGTAAAAACGTTGCTGGTTACGGTGAATATATTAACGAAAACTTCGTTAAGATCCTTGAAAATTTTGCCAATACTAGTCAGCCTAACAACCCGATAATCGGACAAGTTTGGTTTGACACCGCAGAGAATAGATTAAAAGTCTATGACGGCACTGGATTTAAAAATGGTTCAGGTCCAGTTGTTCGCGGAACACAACCTTTAGATCTAGTACAAGGTGATATATGGATTGACTCTGCAGAAAATCAATTATACTTTTATGACGGTACAGACTTACAGCTAGCTGGACCTATCTATAAAAATACTCAAGGTATATCTGGCTTTACTGTTGAAAATATTTTTGATACTAATTCTGTATCGAGGGTTATAGTAAAACTATGGGTAGCACAAACTCTTTTAGGAATTTTTAGCAAAGAATCTGTGCCTTTTACACCTAGGGATGCAGTTGCAGGCTATACAGGTGAAATTAAACCTGGCTTCAATGCTGGAACTCTTAGTGGGATTAAATTTAATGTAACTGCTTCTGCGGCTGACACTTTAATCGATCCTACAGGCACTGCAAAAACAACTGAAAGTTTTATGAGTTCGGAAGAAAATACCAGCACAGTTGGTACGGTTACTATACAGAATGAACTTCCGCTTATCCTCGGCGCGAATCAAAATAACGAAGTTCGTGTCAGCACAGAATCGATGCAGGTAGTGAGCAATATTTCTGGACAGGATTATCTGTTTAAGGTTAAGAATTCTTCGGGATTAGTTGATGCCCTAACAATCAAGAGTATTAATCAGCGTGTTGGTATCTTTAATGTGTCGCCTGAGTACACTCTAGACGTTGGCGGAGATGTTCGAATCACTGGTGATCTAACTGTAGAAGGTACACATACTACTATTTCTACAACGCAAATGACCATTGAGGATAAAAATATTATCCTTGCAAACGTTGAAGCACCGACTGACATCACAGCAGAAGGTGCAGGTATAACAATTAAGGGCGGGTCCGATAAAACAATAGTATGGAGTGACCATACAACTTATACTAGTTTTGACGTTAGTGAAAATGTTAATCTAGCCGCAGGAAAATCATTTTATATCGGCGGAAATCAGATTTTATCTGAAACAACATTAGCTAGCTCAGTAACCAGTGCGCCAGGCTTAACTAGTTTTGGCCCTCAAAATAACATTACTGTTGACAATCTATACTTAGACGGCAACACAATTAGCAGTACAGACACCAACGGCAATATAGTTTTAGATCCTGACGGAACAGGTACAGTTGACCTAAGTAGTGCTAGAATATCAAATCTAGCAGATCCAACAGATGACCAAGATGCGTCAACTAAACTCTACACAGAAACATTTGTTAAACGTAGAACTATTCCGCTGAGCCTTGATATCACAGGGTTAAGCGATGCCGATATCGCGTTAGTTTTAGAAGATATTGCTCCTGCGGCTGAATATTATGACAGTTCTACAGATCAAGGAACTGAAGCACTTGTACATTGTACTGAACAAGTAATTACATATCCTAGTGTTTCGTTAACTAATTCAACAAGCCCAGATGTTTCAGGCGATTTTGTCAAACATTATGTATCAGTAAACAAAGCCGCTGGCACTGAAAATCAACCCGTTTTAGAAGATTTTGACATTAACACATTAGATTTTGGAAACGCAACTGTAACTGTACAGAGATCGCTAAAGCGTTTTAGAATTACTAGTGGTGTTTGGGGCTGGGTTGAGAATTTAACAAGTAGCGTTTGAAGCTAAATACATAGAGTTAAGGGGTAGACTAAATGCCATACAGCATTGACAGATATAACGGTACAACAATAACAGTAGTCGAAGACGGCACGATCGACAGCTCCCTCGATATCAAGCTAATTGGTAAGAATTATGCTGGTTATGGCGAGGTTCAGAACGAAAATTTCGTACATCTTCTAGAAAATTTCTCTGGAACTTCTGCGCCACCGAGACCTATTAGCGGTCAAGTTTGGTACGATAGCTCTAGCAAAAAATTAAAATTTTATGACAACAGCAAGTGGCGCACAACCGGCGGCGCCGAAGTTTCTGTTACTGCTCCTACAGGTTTAACTATTGGTGATTTTTGGTTTGATAATGCAAACAATCAATTGTATGCATGGACTGGAACAGAATATGTACTAGTTGGTCCACAGGGTGTTGCTGGATCTGGTACTACACAGATGAGATCGAGAAGTGTAAGAGATACATCAGGATCATCACACGCTATTATTGAAGCCCTAGTAGATGGTGAAGCTATCTACATTATTTCCCCAGACGAATTTACTCTAGATAATTCAGTTAATGCTATTACTGGATTTAGTAAAATTAAGCAAGGGCTAACTTTAACTTATACTGGGGACACAGGAGTTACGTCAACTTCTCACAGATATTGGGGAACAGCTAGTAACGCATTAAAGTTAGAAGGTCTTGGCGCATCAGATTTTATTTCATCCACATCTCCTTCATTTACTGGTGTGGTACGATTTGCCGATGACGGCTATACTGTGGGCGATGATAATGATCTAGCGGTTTTTATTAACAGTGGAACAGATCCTGTTATCAGAAACGCTATCAGCAACACTATTACTTTCCAAACAACAGTTTCTTCAACAGTTAAAACACCGATGAAACTAGTCGGTGACGATATTTTACCAGGAACTGATGGTATTTCAAACATTGGTTCGTCAACTTATAAGTATGCTACAATTTATGCAGGTTCATTTAATGGTACTGCTACTCAAGCAGACACATTAAACGTTGGTGGAACTTATCGATCAGCTAGTGCAACAGCTGGTGTAAACACTATAGCCGCTAGAGATTCCAGCGGTGACCTATATGCAAATCTATTCCAGGGTACTGCTACTAGTGCTAGATATGCTGACTTAGCTGAAAAATATCTTACAGATGCAGAATACGAAGTAGGAACAGTTGTTTCAGTTGGCGGCGATCGAGAAGTTACTGCTTGTAAATTTGGAGATCGAGCACTTGGCGCAGTTTCAGCTAATCCTGCGTTCATGATGAACAAAGATCAAGATGGCGGAACATATATAGCATTAAAGGGCCGAGTTCCTGTCAAGGTAGTTGGTTCAGTTAAGAAAGGTGATCGTTTGGTTGCATCACAAAACGGAACTGCGGTAGCCGCAACATTCCATCAGCACCCAGATGTTTTTGCTATCGCATTAGAAACTAACGCCGATACTGGCGTTAAATTAGTTGAATCAGTTATACTATAAAGTAAGGGAATCAAATGGCAGCTGGCGTAGGGTCAACAATTGAGGCTAGTGATTACACTACCATTAAAGCAAAAGTAGATTTAATTTTTGGCACCGGCGCGGCAGGTAACGGCTACGGCCAAACAGTTACTTCACCTGCCGTTGCTACTGGATCTGCTATTACAGCCGCTCAGTGGCTAAGTTTAAGAAGCGATATGGTCAAAGTTCGTCAACACCAGACTGGTGTTTCGGTGAGTACAAGTAACTCGCTAGATGGACAAAATTTATTAGTGCCAGCAAGCGGTAGCTCGATCACTGAGGAATTAAGAAATCAGTTTAATACTTTTGCAAATACTATTACTACAGACAAATATCTAGTAGCTTCTAGTCAACTATCGAATGAAATTTTAATCACAGGTACTAGAACCACTTCTTGGAATGGAACATTACAACACATAGTGACCATTACTGGTGCAACTAGTGGTGCAGGTTCAGCAGAAAACATGAGATTTTTCTTCAATTCGGGCGGAAAATTTAGGATTGCCGCTAGTAGAGCTGGAGGATCTTCGAGTTCTAAAAACACCACATGGGATCTAATGTTCAGTCAAATGGGCGAAATCGTGTTTGACTACGACTCAACAACTTACACTGGATCTTCAGGTATTGGTTCATCTTATGGTTGGTATGATATCACTACTAGTGATCAACTAATATTCCAGAAAAATTCACCGTCTGGTTCTTATGCAGAAAATAGATATTACATTTATGCTAGAAAATCTTCAGACTCGTCACAGTTGATCTTTACTATTCAATTTGTTGACAATGATGCAGGTGATCCAAATATTGACGAAAACGTTGACGGTACATTGACTAGTCAAATTAGTCAATATAGACCTTCGGGCTCAAACGTATCAATTCCTACTCCTACTGCTGGTCAGTCAGGACTATAACTCCAAAGCCTCTTGACAAGCTAATTACTATACAGTATAGTAATGCTGGAGGCCCTCTATGGACGAACGATTAGAAAAAGCGTTTCAAACAGTTAATTTAATGACAACATTGGCTAATCAGAAGCGATTAGCCCTAGAAGAATATACACAATCGTGTATTTTTTATACTAACGGATGTTCTTTCTCAGTCAATAGAGAATTAATATCATTCGTTAAAAATCTTATCGACCTCAAAGTTGATACTATCGTATTGTTAGATGATAACTCAATACCCTTTGAAGTTAAAGATTTAAAATTATTTTTAGATGATATCCTGGCGATCTATTTTGAATCATCAAACGCATATATGACTAAGATTGCAGAAATTAAAAAGAAAAGAAAAATTCAGGATTTAGTTGATCTATGAGCCGAGGTATAGTAATTTTTGCACAGAACAATTCTGATATAGACTATGCCAAGATGAGTATCTTTGCCGCAAAACGTGCAAAAAAGTTTTTAGATGTTCCAGTGTCGTTAATCACCGATAGCACAGAATGGTTATTAACCAGCCAACCCGACGCCAAGGAAGTTTTTGATCAAATAATTTCTATTTGGACACCTGAGCATCAGTATAAAACGTTTCACGACGGCACACTATCATCTAAGCAACTAGAATGGAAAAATTTTAGTAGATCCAAATGTTACGAACTATCACCATATGACGAGACGATTGTGATAGACAGCGACTATATTATCAATTCGGATATCCTTAGTTCAGCATGGGGATCAGATACAGAATTCTTAATTTATAAGATCGGTAATGATCTAGCAGGCTGGAGAGACGATTCTAGTTTTAAATTTATTAATCAGTTTTCGATACCCTTTTATTGGGCTACGGCATTTTATTTTAAAAAGACACAGACCACAGATTCGTTTTTTAGATTTGTAGAACACATTAAACAAAATTGGTTGTATTATAAAAATTTGTATTGCATAGATTCGTCGATATACAGGAATGATTTTGCTTTTAGCATAGCCTTACATGCGTTTGGTGAGGATTTTTTTACTACTCTTCCCGGAAAGTTAAATTATATTCTTGATAGAGATGTGTTACTTGAAACTAACGATGTGTCTATGAAGTTTCTTATTGAGAAAGAAAATTACGCAGGCGAATTTACTTTGATAAAAACTTCAGGACTTGATGTACACGTTATGAACAAATATAGTTTGATGAGAATCATCGAGGGAAGTTTAGATAATGCATAATCGAGGATTTATTGTAGTAGCGCAGAATAGTGAAAATATTGATTACGTTAGGCAAGCGTATGTTCTAGCGATGTCGATTAAGAAAACACAACCAACTTACAACAAACTTAGCATCGTAACTAATGATGTTATTCCGGAAGAATATATTTCAGCATTTGACAAAATAATTCCGATTCCATTTCGAGATCATGCAGAGTCAAGTCAGTGGAAGATTGAAAATCGTTGGAAAGTTTATCATGCTAGTCCTTATCATGAAACAATAGTATTAGACAGCGATATGTTGGTCCTAGACGATATCGAATATCTATGGGACTTTGCTAAAGATAGAGATCTATTTTTTACATCACACGTAAAAGATTTTAGAGGCGAGCGTGTGGTCAAAGATACATTTTATAGAAAGATGTTTGTAGAAAATAGTTTGCCTAACATCTATACAGGGCTTTATTATTTTAAAAAATCTGAAATGTCTTCGTTGTTTTTTAATGTACTAAAGTTTATAACTTTTAATTGGCAACGATGCTATTATGAGGTAGCCCCAGAATCTTCGCAAAAATTTTATAGCGTTGATGTATCTGCGGCGATAGCAGTTATGCTAATGGGTATAGAAGATCAAGTAGTAAATAAAAATTCTAGATTTACATTTACTCACCTTAAACCTGGAATCCAAAATTGGGAACCTATTCCAGAAACGAGTTTAGATAATTTATTGGTATCTACTTCGTCGGGCCTATGGTTGAATAACTTTAAACAAACGGGAATTTTGCATTACATTGACGATGCTTTCCTAACAGATAAGGTAATTGAGTATGTCAGTTGATCAAGAAGATATCGTCCCTGAAGAACTGATCAGGCAAGCCCTGGCTCTTAGCGATCTAAATCAAAAATATTTTGTATATTTTGAAGAAGAAACCGGTAATATACTCTCAGTGAGTAATGAGTATGTTAATAACAGTAAGAATGTAGTTGAGTTTGACCTATCAGATGTATCGGATTTTTTAAACGGTTTTAAAAATATCAATAGATACAGGATTAGTTTGTCTAATCAAAATAAACCTGTTATTGTTTCTAAACTATCCGACGACAAGATAATTCCTAATGCACTAGTTGAGATACCATTAGTTAAAGATTGGAAAAGCGTGTTCATGGTAGAGAATCATTTATATTATAAACAGTGGGTCTTCCAAGTTCAACCTGACTACAAAAGTATTTTGCAACCATTTAATTTAGATTACACAATCAATATGTTTATTGTTGACAAAAAATCTGACAACAGTCTTATTAGGCAAATTCCTATTAAGATGAAAAATTTAACACTCAACGAAAAATTTATTGTTCCGCATGAGCATCGAGTAGAATCTTCACCTGAGAAAATAAAGGTATATATGAAACGATTTTTTACATCTTCAGGATTAATCATTTTATGAGTAATATATTAAAAATAGTTGATCAAGACATAATCTTTTTAAGTTATGATGAACCAAATGCTGAAAAAAATTATGCTGACCTGTGTAAAAGCATTCCGTGGGCTAAACGAGTACACGGAGTTAAAGGTAGTGATGCGGCACACAAGGCCTGTGCAGATCTAAGTGACACCGAACACTTTGTAACGGTAGATGCTGATAATATCGTTGATCCAAAATTTCTTGAAGTTGAATTAAATCTTGACGAGATGGGCTTAGATCATAGCTATGTTTTTAGTTGGTGCGGAAAGGTTCATGTTAATGGATTGATGTACGGCAATGGCGGATTAAAGTTATGGACTAGAGATTTTGTTCATAATATGAAAACACATGAAAACTCAGACGGAAGCGATGAACGCAGTAAAGTAGAGTTTTGCTTTGACGACAAATATGTACAATTAAACGATAATTTTTCTGTTAGTTACACTAATGAAACTCCCTTTCAAGCCTGGAGAGCTGGCTTTAGAGAAGGTGTAAAAATGAGCCTAAATCAGGGAACGAAAACATCAGATATCAAATCAATCTGGTGGCAAAATCATCAGAGGCTTTTAATATGGTGTTCAGTGGGTGCAGATGTTAAAAATGGCCTATGGAGTATCTACGGCGCCAGAGAGGGGTGTTATAGAACTAACTGTACAGATTGGGACTATAGTCAGGTTAGGGATTTTGATTGGTTAACATCAGAATGGGAGAACCACTACAGTAAAATTTCTGATGATATGCTACCATATGAAATCATGGGACTAGGAGAAACTTTACGGCATGAGTTAAAGTTAGACATAGCAGAATTAGATTCTAGCGGATCAAAATTTTTTAAATCAGTCTATCAAAATACTCCGAGGACATATCGATCAATTAAAAAATGAAAGACATCTTTGTAGTAAACCCAGAGCTGTTTCCTTTAACTTTTAAAAAGATAAAAGAACGATACCCTCACGCAAGGGCATTATCTGTTCCTAGTAAAAAAAATGAAATTATTTTTAAATTTGCTAGAACAAAGGCTTTAACAAAAAGTTTCTGGATCATTAAATCTCCAGTTGATATTGTAAGAGATATGGAATACGATATTCCGTCTTGGGATTCTAAATATGTTCACAAGTTTGAACATGACATATATCAAATTACAAAAGACTGCACCTATGAAGGTTATAAAAATATTGATATTGTGCTTGGAGAAAAATTAACTCACGATATCTTTTTTATATCATATCATGAGCCCTGTGCTGAAGCTAATTTCAATAAATTAAAAAGTAGATTTCCTAGAGCACAGTGGGTAAAAAATGTTAAAGGAATTCATCGAGCACATAAAACTGCGGCTTCTAAATCAACTACTGACATGCTATGGGTAGTAGATGCTGATGCTGAAATATTAGAAGATTTTAATTTTGATGTTGAAACGAACTTGTGGGATCTAGATGTAGTTCATGTGTGGCGTAGTCGTAATCCTATTAACAATTTAGAATATGGGTATGGTGGTGTTAAATTACTTCCAACTACATTAACTTTGAACTTGGATGAATCTAGCCCCGATATGACCACTAGCATAAGTCCTAAGTTTAAAGCAATGGAGCAAGTAAGCAACATCACTGCATTTAACACTGATCCGTATAGTGCATGGCGATCGGCATTTAGAGAGTGCGTAAAGTTATCGAGTAAGATTATTAATAATCAAAATACTCAAGAAACAGAAGATAGACTGAACACTTGGTGTACAGTTACTAACGACATTGCCTATGGTAAGTTTGTTCTCGATGGGGCTCTGGCTGGCAAAGCCTACGGAATAAAACACGCTAGTAATAGATCCAAACTAGCTAAAATAAACAATTTTAACTGGCTCAAGGCCTATTGGCTACTACGAAGGAGAAAAATTAAATGAGCAAACTTCGTAGTGTTTTTTCTAGTTTAGATTTAATATATCCTAAGAACTCAGTGACTTCAAATATTACCAAAGTAATACAAAAATTTCCGGAGATCGAAGAGCAATTATTTGATGCATATAGTCTCGGTCAAGTTAAGAGTAAACTATGGTTAATTGAACATCTACCGAATAATCTGGGAAAAATTTTTATTTGTGCTGGCTGGTACGGAACATTAGCAAATTTAATGTTTGAAAAGTGTCCTGAAAAATTTAAAAACATACGTAGTTTTGATATAGACCCCTCATGCGAATTTGTTGCAGACGAATTAAACAGATCCTATGTTATCGACAATTGGAAATTTAAAGCCGCAACAATGGATATCTTGAATATGCAGTACCCAACAAAATTTAAAACTTTTAAATCTGACGGAACTATTAAAGAAATTAAAGAGATACCTGACACGATTATTAACACTAGCTGTGAGCATATAATTGACTTCAATAGATGGTATGATCAACTACCATCGGGAAAAACTATAGTTCTACAGACAAATGATTATTTTTCACATAACACACATATCAACTGTTCTAACTCTTTAAGCGAGTTCGCTCAACAAACTCCTATGTCGAGGATTATATACGAAGGAGAATTAGACCTTGTTAAGTATAAGAGATTCATGCGAATTGGAATAAAATGATCTCAAATAGTTTTTGTCCACTGCCCTTTAAACACTTAAATTTAAAATCAGCAGGAAAAGTTTCTGCATGTTGTATGGATGTTGATTTTTATTCAAACGATAGAAATAAGAGTTTAGAAGAAATTTGGAATTCTAAGGAAGTTAATGATTTACGAGATTCGTTACTCAACGGCGAACAACCTGATAGATGCAAGAAGTGCTGGGATTTTGAATCTAGTGGTGCAAGTAGTCTTAGAATTCGAGAGCTTGCTAACACTGATAAACAAGAACTATATCAAATAGTTAATTTTTACAAAGAACATAAAAAATTATCAATTGAAAACTTAGCATTTCTTGAAATAAGGTTCGATACTATTTGTAATCTAGCCTGCAAGATGTGCGGAGCACATTCTAGTCATAAGTGGGCACATGCGGTTAAGAAAGACGAATCTCTGTACAATGAAATGAAATTGTATGGTGCAGCCGACAAAATTGATCTAACTACCGGCAGAGGATCAGTTTCAGATGAAATGCTAGACGAGATAGTTAGGCTTAGTCCAAATATAAAAAGATTATGGATCTCCGGAGGAGAGCCGATGTACAGCCCTAAGCACTATGATTTTTTAACACGATTACTTCCGGAAGCAGATCATATCACTATTTTTTATGCTACCAACCTAACCATGTTAGATTATAAGGGCAATGATTTATTAGACATTTGGAAGAAATTTAAAAGAATTGAGTTACGTGCTAGCATTGACGGTCACACTCCTGAATTATATCAATATGTAAGAACAACTGGAAATCTCAAGGACGTCGAAAAGAATATCCTAAGATTAAAACGTTATCCAAACATCACGCTAAATTCTAATGTAACTGTGAGTATTTTAAATATTCTTTATCTACCAGAAATATTAGAATATTTTCATCAATTTGATTTTAATAGATTTCAGCCGGCGATAGTTCAATATCCTAGACCGATGAATTGCCAACTGTTACCTAAATCTATTAAAGAACAGATTACAGAAAAATGGAATGCGTTTGAAAATAAACATAGATCAGATCCTGCGTATACTACAGATATAATTGAAGGATCGAAAATTATAAATTTTATGAATTCTAAAGATTTATTTGATACAGAATGGGTTCTATTTCAAAATTATATTACGTCAATGGACAATCATTTTAATTCAAACGTTTTGGATATATTGCCAGAATTTAAACCTTATTGGTAGTTTTATTCTTTGACGAATATAGTAATCCTAAACATCCACAAATATCTTTTTCGCAAATTACTGAATTTTTAGGAATTTTAAACTTTTCTAAAAAATCTTCAGAATATATATTGCATGTTGTATTATATGATTGACCGCAGGACATCTCGCCAATATTACCATATTGATTTATCTGTAAAAACTCTTGTGGTGCAAAGCAATCATAGCCTTTAAAAGAACCGGAAAGATCTTTAATATCTCTAGGAGAAAGCCTATGTGTTGTATTGTCTTCTAAAAGATAAGTCGAGATATGTCCGTGATGGGGGGTTGTTTTTATCCCGAAAAGAAACTTAAAAGAATTAATTTTTTCTAGTTGTTCGGATGTATAGTCAACTACTGATCCATCAGCTTTCCTAAGTAATTTTAATTCTATTTTTACGTTATCTCTATTTTGAAATTTTTCAGAAAAAGTTTCAGCAGCCTCGATAGATTTTTCAAACATTTTATCGTGCATCATAACATGTACAGCCACAAAAAGATCAGAGTTATTTAAGAGCAGTTCTATTAGATCTAATGTATGCGATAAATCAGCAAACTCTACATGATATGATATACTGACTTTATCTAATGTTTTGTGATTATTTTTCCACCAATCTAAAGTTCTAGCACCGTTAGTAATTATTCCAACAGGGCCAAACGATTTTAATAATGTAGTTAGCTGATTAAAATCGTGATACATAGTCGGTTCGCCGCCGGCTAGCGTGAAAGATATTTTTTTCTTGCCTATAGAATGCAATTCAGATACTAGGTGTTTAATATTATTCTCGATGACAGAATTTATTTTTGGCACTCTAAACGTGCCTGTATTTAGATCACCGAAACAATAAGAACATTTAAAATTACAGTAATTTCCTAAGATCCAATCGATAGTAGTGTGTCCTGTATTTTTAATATTAATAATATCAATGCCTTTAAATTTCATATGTACACTCTATTGATTGAATTAAATTTAGATATTTCGTTGATTACGTCCCTAGGCGACATTGTAGTATTTAATTTTGCTACAGGAATATGACCGATTGATAGTTTTTTATTATATTTTTCAAAACCTAAAGTTGAAAGATGATTGCTATTACGATCCCACCACGACCAAAATTCATTTAATCTATTTCGATAACCTCCGTTAAAAAAATAAATCATCATATCCGCAGAATACCATTTTAAGGGACGAATATTTTGATCTCCAACTACTTGATCTTGATCTTTAAATACGTCCCAAAGAGGTTTTCCAACTTCGCAGTAATTAACATATACCTCTCCAAATTTTATATCTAAGCTAAACTGATCATAGTCTTCGTCTTGCAGTTCGTGTCTTTGTCTATCTTTAAAGGTCATTACTATTCGAGGTCTTGAGATTCCTCTGCGATCTGCGTTTAGCTTGTCTTCAATTTTGTGAATCAAGACATTATAGTCTTCGATGGCAGTTTTAATATCTTCTGGCGCACCCGTATAGTATTCACCTGGGCTCAGTATACCACCACGCATCTCCTCAAAATATTTGTGTAATTGATTAAGCGTGTCTTGATTTATAGAGCTGTCAATTGTGTCGGGAATATAAAACTGATAAGAATTGATCTTATCAGCTCTATTTTTTAATTCTTGTACAATATCAGTTAGAGAATTTTGATTAGGAAATTGATACAGCCTGTTATTTTCTTTAAGCGTGGAATTTCTAATCAGTTGAGATTCTAATTCAGCAGACCATTTTTTTGCAATGGGCGTTTCGTACGTTTCGAATTCAAGAGTTAGCTCATGCTGATCATTCTTAAATTCAACATAGAATTTCATTGACTCACAGCCATAGGATAGATTTTAGAAATAACACTAGCGCATGCTTTGGCTATTTCTTGATGTTCTAGTTGTGTGCCGTTACCGGATCGAAGTTCAATAAAGTGAATCCATGAACGTAGTGTTCCGTTCATATACAAGCGACTTACAGTATTACCTTCAGGTAAAATAGCACGAGCTTGTTCTTTAGCAATACCCTTTCCGATTGCCTCAGAATAGATTCTTCGAACATTTTCGATGATAAATTTTTGTTGGGCATCCCACCATGCTTTTAACTCTACATCACTAGTTTCTATTGAGTTTTGTCTGTTTTTATTGTCTTGTAGCCTTGCTTCTCTAAGAACGAAATCGAGGTCTTGAGTAGGGTCAGCATATCGCTGACTGAACTCTTGGAAGCTGAAACTTCTGTGTCGCAAGATTTGTCTTGCGATGTCTCGGGTAGTTTCGATTTCGATGCAGGCCGAGGCCATTTCGAGTGGGCTCCAGTGTTGGTGTCTGACCAAGTATCTGATGAGTTTTTCGGATGTTTCTGTGTTGTATTGGTTGGCTGGATTGGACACACGGGCGCAATACGCGATGAGTTCTTGGACATCGTCAATGCCTTCGTTTTTAAATTCTTCTGTGGGTTGGCTATAAGAAACTAATTTAACTTTCATCTTAATTTTTTTCTCTTTAAAAACTTATTTGTGTTTTTTATCATGTCTTTTTTTACTCGTTCGGTGTCGAGCTTAAAGTCAACATTTTCAATTTCGCTTTCGTATGCGGCCAGCATTTCTTTAAGACTAGATTCGAAAGAATCCCAGTCTTCTCGTACACGCCTACTGGCCATGTTAATTTCCCAAATCTTTTTGTTTTTGAAGGTCACAGTAACGGATTCTAAATACCTTAACGGAATCACGTTTAATGTGATCTCTCCAAAAACTTCAGGCCATCTTTCAATTATATCTTTGGGAAATGTTTTCCCTGTAGTCACGCTTCTTTAACGACCTTTTTCTTTGTAGGTGCAAGATCTTCAGCCATTCTTCTAAACTGAGCGGCTTCTTTAGATAGTTTATCAGCCTTTGATCTATATTCTTTAGCTTGATCTTCGGGACTTAGATTTTTGTTCACTACCGGTTGATCTGCGATCGGATCTGTGTTTCCCTGCGGCGGAGTAATGTCTCTGACCTGTGCTAATTCTTGTACTTCTGTATTTTCTTTAACAGTTGCTTTGATAGCGAGGTCTTGAACGCTTACACCTTGTTGCTCTGCAATTAGTTGATTAAGTTCGGACAACAAAATTGTAGCATGCATATTTGGCATCATTTCGATTTGATCTGTAGGAAACTTTCCCAATAGACCTTTAACGTGTAAAGATGCTAGCATTGGACTTCCGTCTGGGAAATATGATCTTCCTAGAACTTCGCCAAACTCAAACGCAGTCTGTGAAGCATTAGATTCAACTAAGCTAATGATTGCATCATGTTGTGATGGATCTAATAATTCAGTCTGTACTACTAGACAATTAAAAGCATCACCCGGTAGTGTTCTAAATGCTACTAGACATTTTCTTCCAGTGTTTACTACTCTACCTACGTGTTTTAGATCGTTCGCCATATTAGGCTCCTTGTTGTGGTTTACCAGCGGCTGCTAAAAATGCAGATAGTTTATTGTATGTTTGACCAACTACTACCATTTCACTTGGTTTAAATGCGCCGCGCTGGCTAGCAACGTCGATGATCATTTTCATAGCATTAAGATCGCTGATTGTTAAATCCGCTTCAGATTGCGGTTCTTGTGCGGGTGCGGTTTGTGCCGCTGTTTCGGGTTGTTTAGTTTCTTCGGTCATAAGGCCTCCTTATATGAGTTATATATGCATATAATTTATCAGTCAGGCTAAATGTGGACAGGCAAGTCTGAAGAAGCTGAGTTCTTTTTCGCTTTCAAAGCCGATTTTAGTAACGTAGATAATAGTGTTATCTACTAGATCTAGTCCTTGCCCGACGTAGTATCTACTGTTTAGATTGTTATAAATCCAATTATCTATTTGTTGGACTAGCGATGGGGAATACCTAAAGACTTTCGTATAATGAAAATGCCTAGCAGGAAATTTAGATTTTCTTATTTCTAATACGTTTAAAGGATTTACTGTACCGTTTTTAATAGCCATAATAAAAAGGGGGACTAAGCCCCCTAGACCTTATTTTTTAAATTCGTAGTATGCGTGAGCACCAAACGGTGGAACAATAGTATCATTACCGTGAATAATGAATACCGTATCGCAGTAATCTGGATCACCCCAAGAATCCCAAGGATATCCATCTGTGAACATGATAAATTTCTTAGGATTGATGTCGTGTTCTTTCATGTATTCCCAGTTACACATGAAATCGGTTCCACCGCCGCCGGCAACTTCATACTCCATGATATCTTTACCATAGCCGTCAAAGTCTTCTTCGTTATAGACTCGCGTGTCAAAACACCACAATTTAATTTTGTAGTCTTTGTACTCGTCCATAATGCCTTTGATCTCGCTCATAAAATCTTTAGCCTGATCATCGCCAATGGAGCCCGACATATCAATTGAAACACAGATATCAATTGTTTCGTCGTAGTTAGTACCAGGCAAGATAGCATTCATATGCCAAGCCTTACGGTTAGGACGAATAAATGTATAGTCGTTCTTAATAGTGCTTTGGATTTGCTGGCGCAGGATTTCACGCCAGTTCATTTTAGGCTCAGTGAGCTCTCTGATCATCCTAGCGATATTTGCAGGAACATTACCAGCACCTGCGGCCTGTGCCGCTTGCATAGTCGCTTCTTTAATCTCGTCTCGAATCTTTTTAAGATCTTCTTTGGAATAAGAAGGCTGACCATTTTTTCCTTCTTTCTCCCAGTCAATGTGATCGTCAAGAAGTTGACCTAATGCGGCAAGTTCTTGTTCGTCCATGTCTTCGTAGATCTCGTCATAGATCTGCTCGGTGCTTTTACCGTAGTGTTGAGCGTCGTGGAAAATTTTAATCTTTGGGGGAACTTCACCAATACGATCTCGAACCAATTGTCCGTTAACAGCATAGTCTGCGGCGATGTTCCAAATATTACGATTTCGACCTTCGTTGCGTAGCATGTGTTCAAAAACATTATGCAGAATTTCGTGTGCTACAACAAACTCAACTTGTTTAGGAGTTAGATCGGAAAAGAAGTCTCGATTATAATAAAGATGGCGCCCATCTGTTGCGGCAGTTTGACACCACTCACTAGCGTCTTGAATTTTAAGACGGGTAGCCATGTTACCAAAGAATGGATGACGAAGCAGTAGACCAACTCTGGCTACTACGATTTTATCTACGATTGGGTCCATGTAACTAGACATATTCTGCTCCAAAGTATTTACTAATGTATATATTATAACAGGACCCGAAGGTCCTGTCAATTTGTTTTGGACTCTTAATTGCGGTCTGTTGCGGCCGCAATATACTTACCATATTTGGCATGAAAGTCATCAAAGCATTTGATCTCGTCTGGATCCAACGGCAGTTGATATTGAGTAAGAGCAAGTTTGGTACCCATAACAACCAATTCAGTTTCAAAATTGTTCATCATAAACTCAAAGAAACAGTTTACTTGGTCGTTCCAATCTTTAGCGTTCTTATCTGAAGCATCTTTGAGCTCATAGCAGAGACTAACAGTCAAAGAGTACATCGCAGAGATTTCTTTGGTGTCCATCTTTTTAACTTTGCCCTTAAGGATATCTTGAGGATCAGGAAGCTGACCTGCAACCTTGCGGTGTGCCATGAACTTAACTGCAAGACCTTCGCCAACTGCACCTGAAATCAAATCAGTCAAAGTGCCTTCGTCTTCGTCGTCATCAAACAACAGCTCAGACACAAAGGTCCAAGAACGCGGAGTTGCAAAGGCACGACTTGCGGATTTAGGATCAAAGTCGTATAAGTCTTTCTTAGAGAAAGTAAGGAAACCAACTACGTCTTTGTGGATACGATTTTCGGTAGCCCAGCTAAAGTAGTCATCCCAGTCTACACGCATTTCCAAGTGAACGAAGCGGTTAGCCAACGGAGCAGGCATACGGTAAGTAACGCCTTTGTCGCTTTCACGGTTACCAGCCGCAACAATCAGAACGTTGTCTGGCAGTTTATAAGTACCAACCTTGCGGTTAAGAACTAACTGATAAGCCGCCGCTTGTACGGCAGGAGCCGCAGAGTTCATTTCATCCATGAACAGAATGATTTTGCTATGTTTCTCTGCCAACTCGGCATCGGGCAATTCACCAGGGGGTGCCCAAACCATTTTGCTGGCATTGCTATCAAAGTAAGGGATACCCTTAATGTCAGTTGGTTCCCAAAGACTCAAACGGATATCAATAACATGAGCTTCGAGCTCTTCGCCAAGTTGCTTGACGATATCGGATTTACCAATGCCCGGAGGACCCCAAAGGAATACTGGACGTTGGGCTTTAAAAGCACGGCGCAGGCTTTTCTTAGCAGATTTGGGGCCTACTTGACGGGTAATGACTTCGCTCATTGAAAACTCCTAGTTGATGAAAAAGTTGAAGTAACTGTCTATGTATGTATTATACGGGAAAGAAACTAGGAAGTCAACGGATTTTTTAATTATTCTTCGTCCGTTTGGCTATCTTTCTTTTGGCGATTCATAGCTTTAACGAGCCCATATTTTCGAATGTCATCCGAAAACATATAAAGCTCAAACGACTTTTTTTCCGAAAAAACAGTTATGGAATGATTGGTTAGATGATACGGATAGTCCATATTTCTATCAAAGAATATGATAGTTTGGGGACTTAGATCAATCGGCTCAGTAAATGGAATTTCATAAGACTTCAATTCCAATTCTTCTATTAGAAATTTAAGACCATCGTCACTTAGCCGTAGGCCGCCACTGTCTTTACTACGGTGGCTTTGCCACCACTTGTATAGATGTAGCTTGACATTAGCCGGATCTATACTGTAGTCTTTTTGTTTTAAAAAAATTTTTGTAAATGTTTCTTTTGAAATCATTTAATAATCTCGCCAGAAGTTAATTTAACCACTGCAAAATCCTCGCAGTTGAAAAGACGATTTAACTTTTTAGCAAGATTGTGTGCATGGCCAGGATTAGAGAAACTAACTTTTTTATACTTAGGCCCTGGATAGCTAGTAAGACTATTAGCCGATTTTAGATTAAATGGCTGTCCTTTATAGAACACTGCCCAGATGGCATCGGCCTCGAGTACTTGCTCGCTTTTGTAATTCTTTTTGTTTATGTGCTCTAGTAATACTTTCGGCTTCGGTCTTGACATATATACGTCCTATATTAAGTACGCATATATTTATCTTTTTTATGATGAAAAACCGCCACCGTCCATCTGTATAGTAACTGAGCCGCCAGAACTTTGTTCTAGTTTACGCAAAATTGTATCGTAATCTTCAAGAAGTTTAGCAGATACTTCCCCTAGACAAAAAGCCAATGCTTTAGCAGTTTTAATGTCTAATTTAATTTCTCGTTGCTGGCTTAGGTCTGCGGCTTTAACCTGCTGTATAAATTGCTGGATAGGTATGGTATTAATCGGATTTGGCATTTGATAGCACCTGTTTCATTTCCATTTCAGTTTTAAAAGGACCTTTAAACGGATATCTTTCTAAGGTAATAAGTTTAGGACAGAAGCTCTTGACCCATCCTTTGTCAAATTTAATTGTGTAATATCCTGCACAATATAAGCTCTTGCTAGCAGAGCTTTTGGTAAAAAGTGGCAATTTCTTCTGTACATTGAATAGCGGATTATATGGATAGCAACTAGTTGGATAACCATAAACATCTCGATTGTCTTCTTGAGAACTAATCGTAGTCTTAACACTAGATTGAAAGAAGTCTTTACCAAATAGTTTTGTTAGCTCATCTTTTTTGTTGAAATACTTTTCGCCACCTTTGGCACTTAGCATAAATTTGTTATTTTCTTTTTTATGTAGGATGCCGATTTTCTCGCCGTCTTCTTCAACGATCCAAAATTTACCGTCAACTACTGGTTTAGCTTTAAAATTCATTTTGTTCCTCCGCTGGGATATCTTGCTTGGAATGGTTCTGCATATTGCTGTATTGAGTCTGAGATTTTTTTCATATCGTAAAGATTGCAGAACTTTAATAACCTAATACCAACCTGGCTGATATTTTTAGGTTCCTTAGTTTGTGATTCGATAGTTTCGTTAATCATTTGTTTAACATCATTGGGTTGTGCAGTTAAGTCGATTAACTGAACATTTCGATTGTAGTCGTCTAGGACACGATGTTCTTGACCTTCGTGGTCGACCCAACGCTGAAGCATGAGATTGTTCCATGCCCAACCTTTAGAATTTCTATCTTGAAATGCTTCTTGAAGACCTACTTTATTTTTTGTACCTTTAGTACGCACACCGGGATATGCTGAAAAAACATTATCGCTAGAGTCGCCACGCATACACTTTTCAAACAGAATCCATTGTGTATCAGGCGCAGGAATAGCCTCTTTAGTTTTCTTATCTATTACTGCTTTACCTTTTTTGTCAAAGACTCCTTCGTGTGTAGTTAGCGTATCTGCTACACCGTTATACTGTTTGACATTCGGAGCAATCAACTGATGGAAGTCGCTGTCTGTCGAAATGATCACATGATCATCATTGGGATGACTTTGAATGAAGCCGGCGATAAGATCATCTGCTTCAAGATTTGGATGACGCAAAACTGTACAATTTGTCTTAGTTTCAATAAACTCTTTGAAAGCATCAAAAGTCTCCCAAAAGAGTTTATCTTCTTCTTGTTCTTTTACAGTCATAGCCGCACGGGTTTCTGCGCGATTTGCCTTATAAGGCTTATAAACATCCTTACGCCACGACCGACCTTCTAAGCAGAACACTACATGAGTGCCTCCGAAGTCTTGCCATGCTTTTTTGATACTGTTGAAAGTAATATGCAACGCCATGCCAAGTTTAATGTCAGCATCTCCTCTGACAACATGTCTTGCCCTAAAAAATGTATTAGCAGTATCAACTAAAATAAACGACATTACAATCCTTTAATTAAGGTTTCATAAATTTCATGATTCATAAACGGAATGGCATACAGTTCCTTATTCTCTGCATTATCGTTCAGTCTTAAATCAAATGCTATGCTTAGTCTAAAGTTGTCTTCTTTATGTTCATCAGTATGGTGTGGAACCCAACTTGGAAAAATTGACAGCCCGCCCTTATAGTTGCCTGGCACAAATTGGACATTTCTATCAAACACATTAGTATAATACGTGTTTGTAGCGTAGTTGTCAAGATGAATGTTGCCACTTAGATACGCATCGTTACCTGCACCATGGGAGTGCTCTTTGATATGTTCGCCCGTTTTTAGTTTATTAAACCAACAAACGATATCCACATCTCGAATTTCGCTGTTATCTTGGCTAACATAATCCAAATATGAAATCCTAAAAAACTTTAGTAGTTCGGCTAATTCTGGTAACTCGTCTTGAAAATTTAAAAGATTATATCTGCCAAATCTGCTAGTTACACTATTTTCTCCTAGACCAGTGCCACCATCGTGATGTAAAGGAACTGTATCTAAGATTCGGCTTTCGTTTTCGATCAGCCATTCTCTTATAGTGTCAATTTTTTCAGCATCTTTCCAATGGCCTACTCCGAAAGAAATATCCCAACTAGGAGAATATTCTGTCAACGGATGCATGCTCTTCATCCTTGCTATTCTCATTAGCTTACCTCTGATTTGCCTTTGGCGATTGGTACGACATTAATAAATCCTGCGCCTCTTGTTACATCTTGTCCTTCTTCGGCAAGGATATTTCTCGCAAGATCTCTAAACCAACGATCAACTATTTCTTCTTGGGGATCGTTTTCTAATCCGTAGCCTGCCTTGATTAATTGTTCTACAAAATACTCATTCCAGTCTAACTCAAAAAAACCGTTTCTTGGATTTTCTGGATTGACTTTTGTGTCTAATACTGCCACCCACGGCTGACCTCTTTTTGTAGCTAACTCTTTGGGTGAAAGTTTAGCTTCCTCGGCAATACGTTTAGCTTCCTCGGCAGCTTCTATTGCTTCTTGTTTTAATTTTTCCGCTTGAGCTTTCGCTTCCTTGATCTTGTCAAAGCCAAACAGTTTTTCTATAAATTTTTTCATTAAGTTCCCCACTCATTTTTAAATAATGGCACTTGCAGTCTATCACTATAACGAAGACCGTTCTTCATTGCTAGTTCTGCTACACGACGATTGTTAAGAGCGTAAACGCTTTCAACGCCGCCTACTGGCATAAGGTATACATGGCCCTTGAAACCGGCCTTACGATATGCACCGATAGCACATTCTGCATCAGCAAAGTCTTGTTCTGTAGCAACAACAAATTTAAGATATGTATGACCAATTTCCTCATAGCTACAAACTACTTCTGGTTTAATAGCATCTTCCCATTTTTCACCGCTACAAGGAAGTTTAGCACTAACACTAAATGTTAGAGCTTCGTAGCCTCTCTTGCCGCCAGGAGTACCTCTAGGATTGAGTGTCCAGTCTAATAGGTAATGCCTAAATTCTTTTGAAAGTTCTTGAGTGCCGTTGGTTTCAAAGGTAATTTCTTTAAGACCTTTCATTTTCTCATGCGACAGTAGATCTGGATAAGCACGTTGCCAACCTAACAATGGCTCACCACCTGTGATAACTAAGTGTTCGTCACGCCATTCGTTAAAGGGAAGGATTTCCATAGTGCGATCTACAATAGCGTCAGTAGTTAGCATTGGACTTAGATCCTTGAAACTAGGATGCCAACTAGCATAACTATCACAGCCTGTGCTAACAAGTGGAAGTTCTTCGTAACGTTTAAATGGTGTAACTTCGTGTACCAACGCCAACTGTTCTGCTTCTGCACTCAGTATACCTCTCTCCATACCGAAGCCAGCACACTTGAAGTTACAGCCGAATGTACGTAAGAAAACAGACGGTACACCCATGTAACGTCCTTCACCTTGGATACTATAAAATAATTCTGCGATTTTAATTTTACTCATTGCTTAAACATTTCCAAATTGATAATTTTTGCTACACGTTCGCCAATGTCTTCCCCGCTGGGAATAACGTATGTTTGGCTTTCGTGTCTGTCTTTGCGTTCATCGTAGTGTCTTACATTTAAGATTTTACCACCAACCGCCGATGATAATTCAAAAGTAATACGATTCTCACCTTCTGCTCGGCCCTTTTCAATTGCCATTGCTGTTCCCAATTGTAATCCCCCTTGCAATTTCGCTTTGTTAACGTAGCGTTCTTCTTCGTAACTGTCTTTATTTTCCCAAGCCTTTTTAGCCTGCTTATAAAACCACCGATCAAACCAATTCATATAATTCCTTAATATTTGTAAATTTGAAGACAGTATTTAGGATTTTTCCAAACAGCATCTTTAAATTTAATTTCGAGTCGAGTCTTGCTACTATACACTCTTGTTTCTAAGAAGTCAGGATCACCGATGCCCGAAACTTTCATAGACTTGTTGGTAAAATTACAAGCAGAGTCTTCATAGAGTAAATTAGTATTATCAACTTTGAAACAACAAAGAGAACAGTTTAAAGTTTCCTTTTCTCGAACAATACCAATTAAATAGTATTCTTTTACGCTACGGACTTTTTCAAGCCAACCGTCCACAAACAAACCCCAGATCTTTTTAGTATCTTTAGTATTGAAGTAGGCCTTGGTCTCTTCTTGAAACGTTTGATACATACTAGCTTCAGTCGTTGACTTTGATTTGTCTTGTTTGCTAACACCCTTGACGTCAATTCCTTTATTACCTACTTTGACATCGATAATGCTTTTACCAGCCCCGCACCATACTGCTTTGGGAATACTTTCAGCAACAACGTATTCCCATTGTTCTTTACCTAAAGCAAGTGGATATCCTTTGGCAATATACTTTCGTAAAGGATTAATAATTAGATCCATTTCTTTTTGAAAAGTCTTGACGAAATCTTTGCCTAACAAAGTATTGATTTCGTCAACAGTCATAGGTTTAAGACAGTGTGTCATCGAGGTGCAAAATCCTGTTGCAGTTTGATATTGTCAAAGAATTCCTTCTTTGTGCCAGGATCGTCTTTGAAAGATCCTTTTAAGACTGTAGTTTGTGTTAGACTACTATGTGCCATGATGCCACGGTTTTCGCAACATCCGTGAACGGCTTGGATGTAAACACCTACATCTTTGGCTCCTGTGGCTTTTTGTATTTCGCGGGCGATATCATTAGCAAGCTCCTCCTGGAGAGTACCACGTCTTGCACACCACTGTGCGATTCTTGTGTACTTTGAAAGACCGATAAGTTTCTCAGCCGCAATAATGCCAATATAAGCAACGCCACTAACGGGTTGGTGATGATGGCTACACATACTGCGAAGCTCACTGCGAACAACCAACATACCTTCGTAGCGGTCCTCCGAATCGTTTGGAAATGCGGTTGCGTCTGGTGCTGGGTCATATCTTCCTGCCATTATTTCATTGAAGTACATTTTAGCAAGACGCTTCGCTGTACCGTGCGAGTTGGGATCGTTTTCGCGATCAATCAGCAAACGATCAAGCACTAGTTCAAATGCTTCTGTTGCTTCGTCGATTAGTTTGTGTTTCATTTCTTCAGTGACATAATCACTGATATTATCACCAGCCCAGAAACGCTTGTTATCACGTTTCATTTTGAAACGGATTACGTCTGCTAGATACGCTTCTTGATATCCGCCATCGCCTGCCATTGCGTCCAGGCCTGTTTCTTTTTTATTTGACATATATTTCATTCTCCGAGTTTTAGACGTGGATGTCTATTAGTTATTATATAGGTTTATTTAGGTTAGGTCAACCGTAACAGTAGATTTTTTCTCACAGCTTCTTTTAAGATGTTTAAGCTAACATCATTATTTTCTGCAAACTGTATCAACGCAGATGTATCCTTTGGAAAACAATGCCCTCCAAAACCTTTGAAACCGTCGTGTCCTGGAACATCCGTATGCGTAGGTCCGATTCGATTATCCAATGACATGCATTGTTGTATCATTTTCCAATCACAGTTCGTTCGTTGAGCTAGTTCTGCTAGTTCATTCATAAAGACTACTTTGGTAGCCAAATACGAATTTATTAGATATTTTACAAGGCTGGCTTCTTCTATACTACAGTAGGTTACTGTTTCTAAGTTGCTCTTAGTTTCTTTAATTAGTCTAGCCGCTTCATGTTGATATGCTTTAGTTCCACCACCGATTATGACCCATGTTTGTTGAGCATAGTCTCGACTTGCATTTCTAGCAGTCAGGAATTCTGGCGAATATACTAGATTATCATATTCTTTAGATAATTTAGAATATGCATCGGGCGGTGCAGTTACCTTTGAAATTATAACACCTTTAAAATCTTCTAGCTTCCTAAGAACAGATTCTAATATTGAAGTATCACAGTTGCCTTGATCGTCTGAGGGACTTGGTACGCAGATAAAAACACCATCACAGTCTTTTAGGTCATCGTATGTACCAGTATATCCTTTAGTTGAATCTGTGTCTATGCAGACTAAGTCTGCATATGAGCTGATATTGTCTCGAATAGCATTACCAACAAAACCTAAACCAATAATGCCAATTCTAACATGACTAAAAAAATTCATAGAGAAATCCAAACAATCCACAAATATGTTATATAGTGAGCAAGCTGATCGAGACCTAAGTGATTCCAAAATTGTGGAGTTCTAATATCTCTGTTGCCATAATTCATTTTCGTCCAGTCTACATGATAATGAATTAAAAAATCTAAAATACCTATAACTAAGCTGTAGATAAAACTAAATCCAAATATAAAAAATATTAGAGACGTAGCACCACCGTGCTTTAAACTATGGCCCAATCCTGTTGGGTGTAGATATATGCCTTTTGATTGTACTTCAGCATCATTTTGATTAACAAAGTCGATATACCAATGTTTAATAAACAATGACAGCAGTAAGAAAAAAATTAAATTATACACTATTTTTCCTGTAATTGCCTTTTTCTGGTATAACGTGCCTTACACCGCCTCTAGGATCATCCATATCTCCTCTTCTTCGAGGAATCATATGAATATGCGGATACATTATAGTTTGGCCAGCAGCCTCGCCACAGTTTTGCCCGATGTTAAAAGCATGCCACTTTTCCGATACGACTCCTTCGTATCCGAATTTGTATGCAGATTTGTAGCACTCCATGATGTTTTCAAAGCGTTCCTCGGTTGGCACAAACAACAAATGTCCTTCCGAAACTGGATAAGCGTCTCTGAAGACCCAGAAGTCTTTGGTTCGATATTCAATTTCTGTCCATGGTGCTCGTTTTTCATCTAATGCCCTTTCTAAGTCAGTAATCAATTTCTTCCTCCAAATATCTCTTTAATTCTTTATCTGTAGGCTGTACAGAATAATTTTGCTTAAAGAAAATTTCATAACTATCCGATCCGTACTTACCAATACCGTACAAGTCTGTGGCATCGACCCCATCCCATTTGAGATAGTCTAGACTCATCTTGTATAAACGTCTTGCTCTGATTTTATACATGCCTAACGGTTTGATGATTTCTTCTATGTCGATTAAGCGACTCCTTAGAACAGCTTCTGGAGTCGGCCAGCGTTCAAGAAATTTTGGTAAAACTGTTTTTACAGGCTTACGTCCAGTTTGATTTAGCATGATTACACCGACCATATGCTCCCAACTATTTTTAATTTGTTGTTGAACCATTAGATCGTCACGTAACGGAATCATAGCCAAAAATCCTCCCAGGGATAAACTAGCCAGCAATCATCTTCGCGTTTATCCACAGTCCATACATGATAGTCAGGATCTTTAAATTCACTTCCGAGATTATGGGTTAATGTAGCAAAGCGAACATTATCTCCCCATACTTGATTCCATTCGTCGGAACTAGGAAAGCAACCACTCGGCCAGTCTTTCTTAATCCAGTTAATAGTAGCACCTGTATCGTTTATGTCGTCAACAATAAGGATTTTCTTTTTAAGTTTCTCAATATGCTTTTGACCGCCGAACTCTGCACTACGTTCTGTAGGAACTACACCGATTGCATCTTCAGCCATCCATAAGTTGCTTTCACCACCGTCGCCATCGCGAAGACTGACATTAAGCGTGTGCATCTTAATACCAGTGAATTGACTTAGCAAGTTAGCTGGAATCAGTCCACCGCGGGTAATACCTACAATATAGTCAGGCTTCCAATCGTGTGCTGACATTTGGCGAGCAATGTCTAGACATGCTCCTTCGACTTGACTCCAGCTGTAATAAACTTTCTTCATTCAATTAAAGCCCCAGCGATTTGAGTTAGATCTTTATAGTCTAAGAAAAACTCATATGTTGATTCGTTGTCTATATTTCCGTCTTGGTCTTTAGTGGCTTGAATAAAGTTCACAGCATAAAGACCTTGAGGAGCCAGACATTCCCATTTTTTAATTTTCAGTTGAAATCCAGGTGTGTCTTTGATAATAAATTCTTTCATGCATTTTCCCCTTTTAATGATTCCCACATTCTTGCCTTGGATAATTCTTTGATGTATTCGTCATACATTTTTTTAAGTTTTGGATACTTAGATTCTAGTATAACATCTCTTTCAGGAATCATCAAGACCTGCTCGATATTTTTTAACCTTTCGTCTAAATCTACACCGTTCAATATCATTTTGCCTTTGACTTCTAAAGAAGCCCCATCTGCAGGTATAGTTAATACTGGGTTAGCAGTAATACTAGTGTTAGCCCAACTAGCAGTGATTCCGTTAGATACTAGATTTGCGTTGGTGAAGGTATTGCTCATTGTGAATCCATTTATTCTTTACAAGAAACCCCCATTCTCTACGTTGCGGTCCTGGCATAAACAATGTCCAGCATTCAACACTGGGATCTAATTCAATCCGGTGATAACTAGTAGCACTACAAAAACGAAAATGACCTGGAGCTCGCCACTTTGCAATCTCACCAATTTTTTGGCCTTGTTCATTAAACTGAGGAATCCATTCATAGTATCCGCCTTTAAGGATTAGGGTAGCGTAAGGCCATGGATGATCATGCACATCATCGGGGTCTGATTTAAGAAATTTATGTATGAATACATTGAAGGGGAAGTGCTTGCGCTCTTTAAGAAAAATATAATACCTTTCCAAATAAGGTTCATGGTCTACTCTATCCATAATAACACGTTTACGGTCATGGCGTTCTAAAAACGAGAAAAATTTATCTTTTAGGTACTGGATTATCATAATCGTCTTTCACAAGGTTATAAACAGTTTGAAAATTTCTAAGAGCAACATCTAACCCAGGATACTGTTTACACATATCTTGAACTCGATCCCAATCAGGAAATGCATCAACCCATTCTTCCGGTAGGTTAAAAATGAACGAAGAATTATCTATAGACACTGAATTGACCCCAACCATAGATGATGCACCACTTGCAAATGTGTATGTAGGTTGAGCACCAGCGGCCGTAAAGGGCCCAAGTGTTATTGTGTCACTACAGGAAAACTGTCCAGAAGACATATTACTATCTAGAGTAATCGTAATCTCGTCGGAGATTATACTAGCTAATTCTTCTGATAAGTTCTTTGGCTGAGAAGAATTCGTCACTTAATGCCTCCTTTTGTTTTTTTAATTGAGGTAAAAACTTTTCGTAGTTTTCCATGTACTGGATAATCTTATGACATATTTCTGGTCTGTGTGCGATATATGCTTCGTAGCTTTCAGTCCAGGCACTGGGATACTTAAATGTATCAAATGCCATCTCCGAATAACTTAAACGATCTGGTACCATAGGGATAGCATCTACGATAGCACCCTCATACCAACTAATACCGAGTGTTTCTTGTAGGTTAGCACTAAACACTAGTTTAGCTTCACCTAACATATTATGATATTCATTCTTTGTCAGTTGTTGGTCTTGACAAACTGCAAATTCATATTGTGGAAGATGGTGCTTTAAATCTCTAAAGATTTCCACCTGCTTTTCAGGAGCGATCCGGTGAGGAAACAAAATAAGATTTCTTTTTGTCATTCCCTTGTAAGGAGTTAGAGTATCTTCCATATACTCCATGGGCCATCCACTTCGAACAATTTTACCATTGTTGTCTGTGTAACGATCTCGCCATTCTTCTTCGTACCAAGGATTGTCGAACGGAACACTGTCGTGTAGAAGTTCATCGAAGAATAACTTAACGTGAAATTCTGTAGCAAAGTAGTTATGATCGAAGCAATGAAAGAAACTTTTCTCTGCATGACGAACCCAGCGAGCAGGTCCGATTAGACGTCCTAAAAAGTCTTGTGGATCATAACTACCGGCATGCCATAATCCATGCGTGACTACCGGGATGTCCAGCAGTTCACTCATGTACTTTAAGTTTATGATACCAGGGTGCCAAGCATCAGTAAAGATAAAGTGATCACCGGGATGAACGGATCCGTTACAAAATAAACAGCCCATTTGCTCAACTTGGCTAGACTTATATATGTTAGTCCCACCAAAATTAAGAAAAGCGCCTGGAGTGGTAGCAGAAGGGATATCTTCAGGACCAGAAATAATTTGAACATTGTGACCTGCCTTTCGTAAGAGAACAGGCACGTGGTGTTTCCACTGTGCCGTGTACCTTGTTTCTACAGCCTCTAGATCAACGAGAAAAATTCTGGCCATAGCGTGGATTCTTACCTTGGTAAGGTCTGCGTTCACCTCGATCTTGCCATTGGCGTGGTGGACGCTGGCTGTTTACGAAAGCACGATAATTTTCGTTACCCTTATCGTACAAGTGGGCGGGATTGAAATCACGCAGTTCAAATCTGCAGAAATCAAGGTAATTGTCGAGATCGTCGAAAATTTTCTCAACTTGTTGTTTCATCTTAAGTTTCCTTTTAGTATTTGATGAACGAACCATTTTCTCCGTCTTCGGAGACCTCAATCCAAATCTCACGACCTGGATACTTTGCCGAAATAGTGTCGTACAGTTCGTCCGACATCATTTCGCAACTCTTGTAGTCTAGCGTCAATGTACTCTCGTTGTAAAGTTTTTCGAGCCAACGCTTGAACTGAATAAACTCAATATCTCTGTCATTATGTGTAACACTGATCCAAACACGGAAGTGGAAGATATGACGATGCGGATAGCCGAGGAAGCTAACATCATATTCATCACCTGTGGCCAGTGCAGGATCTGTTAATGCCGCAGGATACTTATGGATACCTTCTTTGCGAAAGGTAACCCAAATCATCTTGTTAGGGCGAATATCTTGTTTAATTGTTGTCATTTGAATCTTCTAATACTAATTTCATTATATTGTAAATGTCTGCTAGCTTATTGTCAATATTTTTGAACAGCTCTAGCATTTTTTCTGCTTGCTCTTCGGTCATTTAATCACCTTATCGTTATTGTATTTGTCCCATGAAGTAAAACAATCTCGATCCATTAGCTTGTGTAGGCTATGGCTCCATACTCCTGGATTAGTCGCTTTAAAATCTTTGTCATCGATTTTTAGCATTGTGTTGTAATTCCACAATTTAATGTATGGGATTGGAATGCGAATCTGAGGAATAAAATTATCATACTCGCAGTAACCACTATCGTGAAATTCTTCGATTTGATTAAATGGAATATCTAAACTACAGAGATAGTCGTTACGAAGGAAATGAAAGATCATTTCTTCCCATTGTTTGTGTTCTTCGTAAGATTGGGGATTGAAACTGTGATTAGCACCAAAGAAGATATGCTCGCATTTTTTATGTGTGTAAAAATGTTCAATGTCTTCAATAGGTCTAACATCCACTACAAAGAGTGTAGTTTTTCCGTATGCAGGAGTGTGTTCAATCTCTGTGCCAACAAAGAAGTTGACATTGTTCATAGTGCCGTCGGCGTAATTACGATTCATTTTTATTCTGCTCGTATTGTTTGAACAAACGGGTTACAGGTTCCATCCGAGTTTGAAATACTTCAGGACAGTTAGTAGAAGCTCTTTCCATATCCCACGTGCCGGGATAATGACGCAAGATACTATGTGCTTCTTGTCTAACAGCTTTTGGTACCCTAGGATACTTTTTTCTATCATGAGCTAGTTCTTGTAAGAACTGACTAGCCCATATTACAGCTCGATATCTTTCATCAGGTAACGTCATGCTTTACTTCGTCTTCGAGTTGATCAAGTTTGGATTCTTCTTCTTCGGTAAATTCTTCACCGTGTTCTAATTGTACTACCTCTGGCTCTTCTTCGTCAAAGAATTTGGCAAAGTTAGTACTTGCATTGATAGTCTTCTTACCAGTAGCACCTCTAGTACCAATAATTGATAACCAAAAACGACTGTATTCTTCAACTACTGCATCTGCGGTAGCTCTATCCGAAGTTGCAAAGATAGCTTCGACAATATCCTTAAAGAATAATCTATCGAATCGTTCTTGAACTAACATATTAGGACAGTTGCCTAGATCATATTGACGATTAGCTTCTTGAACAGCATTTACGTGATGCCAAACATTATGACCCATTTGGATTGCGTAGCTAAAACTATCCCAACTAGTTTTACCTTCTTTACCTATCTTATTTAGGTCGCCTGGTTTATAGATACAAATATCTTTTATTTCAACTTGGTCGATAACTGGACTAGGTTCAAAGTTTTTAAAGATTCCGTCTTGGATGACAGCATCTTTGAACAGTCTAGTATCTGTGGCATATTTTTTATCATCAGCACTAGGGACCATTCGGTAAACCCATTTAGTACGATCTTCAGTTTCTGTCTGGATATAGATCTGTCCGTTAGCAGTAGCTAAGAACGGACTGGCACAGTCAAAACTAATTGTAAAATTGGGATTATGATATTTTCGAACAGCACGTTGGATATCTGTTAACAACACCGCCCATTCAAGTTTACTAGTACCTAAGAAGTGCATCCAATCATGCTGACCTGTTTCTAACAAGCCGTCAAATCTCAGAGAAACTAATCTTTTTAACACAAGATGGATGTCACACATATTTTGACCACCCATAGCCCATCCATTAAATGCTCGATCTCCGTATTGTGTAGTGTCACAATACTTCTTCATGCGCTGATACCAATCTTCAGCATCTGTGTGATTTTCACCTTGTAGAACATTTAAGAACTTACAGTTACCATTTCGATTATTAACAAAATAATCATTGTTAATGTAAGTGCCTTGAACTGCTTCTGCGTAGCTGGTAATACCGGTGGCTTTTTGTCCATTAGGACTACGAGCAACCCATGCTGGAATATCCAAGCACATTCCATAGTCCATAAGACTATCCATCCACGTTAATACTTGACTGCGTTTCTTTTGTGCTTTAGGACAGTTGGGATCTTTCCAATCGGCTTCCCACACACCCTTACCGATCTGGAAACCACCTGAGTCACCTAAGACCCAACTAGTAGCACGATTTCGATTACGGAACATGTCCTCGCTGTCGTCTTGTTTGTTTAAGTCTAAGTTAGCGTGACCTGCCGAATATAAACAGTGATCATAGTAGAACAAACCTTTATCGGGCTCTAAATAGTTTAGGCTTTCTACACCGTTTTTAAAACTAGCTGGAATACGTGCAGGATCTACATAATTTCCATAACGTTGTTTGCCTATGAATGTGGCATAGAAGCCGGATGTAGCCGGAAGAAAAACGGCATAATCTTTTTGGCTCGCTGTTAAATTAGTATTCATTTAGCCTCTAATTTATTCAATAAGTCTGTACCAGTAGTCGATACAGAACATGTTATAGTACCAGGTGGCCATGGAGGAGTTCCAGTAGTCGGTGAAATCCACGTTGGACCACTAGGCCACGGAGTTGCCGGCATCGACGGCATTGGTATAGGAGTCGGTCCATAACCTCCGCCCGGATAAATTTTCTGTCCTTCTAGATCAGATACCCTGCGATTTAGATTTTTAATATCTTCCACTAGCTTACGCAACGGCCCTTGTTGTAGATTTTGCCCTTCGTGTACGATGGCCGCTATCATTAATAAATTTTTAAAAGCCTTTTTCACCGCAGGATTATCTGACATCATAGCAGTGTCAAATAAATCCACAAAGGCTTCTAAGTCAAGATCTGCAGAATCTTTTTCTATAGATGCTGTCATATTATTTGCTCTGTGCTGGTAGGATGTAGTTATACTCTGCTAACCCGCTGTCTACAGTAATCTGCATAGCACCCGCATCTGCAATCTTCATAGTTTTATCGCCGTCTAGGGCAAGAATGCTCATCACAGCTTGAACAGGCCATGCCCAAGATTGTTTTAACTTTTTATCAACACCTGCTTGGAAAGTAAAGCTACCTGCGTGTGTTGATGCATCACCGAAGAAGAATACTAGATTACCATCTTCAGTGCGAACTTGGAACACGTTTTCTTCTGTATGCGCTGAAGCCTGTAGCTTCAAACGACCAATGCTGGCTACACTTGGTTGGAATTCGATATCCCAACTAGCACCTTTGAACTTAACTGATTTTAGTTTCTCGTTAATGATCTCAGTGTTCATAAAGCGATAATCGTTCTGGAAATCACCAGTGGCGTTTTCAAAGTGTAGACTGACTGGAATTTCTTTGCCGTTTCTTTCTGCGCTAACTACTTCGATCTTAGCGTTTTCCTTATACTCCGGATTCTTCAAGTGAAGTGCTAGCTTGTCTAAGTTTGGCATACCGAATGTACCTTCAAACTCTGTTACAGGCTTGTGTGTCTTTGCACTAAGAATTACTGAACGATCTTCAGCCATTGATTCGATAGAAGTAGAATCTTCCTCACCGATAACTCTGATTAAAGGAAGGAACCCGAGGCTGTGAGTGTGTGCAACTAGGTCTTGTAAAATGTCTTTCATGTTTTTCTCCGTATATCCTGATTATATTTAGGTTTTTGTTAAAAGTCAAACAATTTATTAAATGTATTTGACTGCTCTGTTGATCTAATATCCCAATTAAGAACGCCAATTAGGTTTTCTAGTTTGTTATCAATGATAGTAGATTCCATTTCTGCGTGATCAAAAGGTAAATCTTTAAACCACTTTGGCAATCGAAGTTCGTCAACCGGATAAGCCACTGAGGTAAATCCCAATGGATTGTCTTTGAGCTTACAAACGATTACCTTAGCACCATCAGTGATATTCATCGAATACTTGTCATCAAACATTCGTTTAAGAGTATTCCAATTGATGCTAGCTCTAACATGCCCTGGCATATTAGCCTTACCTTGTTTTTCTTCTTTACGTTGATACTCGGTAATATTGTTAGCACGTTTGGGAGAACCTTTCTCCCAACCAGGCCTAGATTTAAATTCTGTCCTAAATGCGCTGATGAAATCTAATACTTCATCTTCTGTAGAACCGGTTAGTACACGTTCTAGAACATCACTTAAAAAGTTTTGAATGAATTCTGGAGTATCCGATCTCTTAAGGTCAAGTCCCATGGCTTTGATTTTACCAGGTTTACCTTCAACGTCTGTACGCTTGCCTTCTTTATCGTAGTAAAGGACTGCATAGCGTTTCTTAGTAATGAACAACGACTTTGATCCAACGATTTCGCGTCCTGCTTTGATAACTTCTCCGCGAGTCTTCGGACAGTGGAAAGCATCTAACATGAATTGAGGGAAAGTAGCGTTCACTTCCTCACCGATTTGATCGTATAACTGTATCACAGTTTCTTTTGACCAAGGAATCTGTCCCGCATCGATTTCTTTCTTTAACGTCTTGTAAGCTGAGAAGTAACATGAGTCAGTGTCGCCGTAGATGATTGACTTACCTATGTGATTATACTCACCTGTGATAATTTCATTAACCTTAGCAGCCATGTGTTTAGCGATCTGTCTACCTGTTAGTGTAGTGGATTGACCGATACGTTTATCAAAGAAACGACAACCTGGATTAAGAATAGCACCATAAAGCGAGTTAAGGTTAATCTTTTTAACCAATTGACGTTTATCCCAGTATTCTTCTTCAATTTTATTTCCTGCGGCAATACATTCTTTAAGTTTAGCCTGCATCTCTTTACGTTCAGCATACCAACGCTTTAGCAATCCAGGAATAATACCTTCTTTTTCATAGGTAAAGATAGTACCGTTAGCCGAAATCATTAGAGGCTGATTGCTATCAAAGATAAGTTTATAAACTTCTGCGGCTGATAACATATCAACACTGCCGTCTTCCCAGTCAATGGTAATTTCTGTGCCGATTTCTTTGGCCATAACAGCTTCGTATTCGTCACTGCCAAATTTACCTTCCCAACTAGCCGCAAACGATTTGCCTTTAGCCATAGCATCTTCAATACCTGCTTTGGTTGAAGTTTGTCTCAGCTGACCTACGATAGTTTCTGGACCCATGTTTAACGCACGAATCGCTGACGGATACAGTGAGTTAATATCTAGTGAGCCAACCCAATCTTGAATGCCTTCTTTAGGATATGCTACATAAGCACCTGCCGCTTGGTTGTCAGCATTTTCATCCATCTTAGGACGATTAGGAACTTGAAATCCTCTACGATGACATTCATTAATAATAGCCTGTTCGGTAACAGCCACAGCACCCATAGTAGTCTGTAACAACACAGTACAGTCGTGAGCTAGTTTATTTGCTAGATCTAGGAATTTAAGTTTTTGATCTAGTTTGTTGAGCAGGGCACAGTCTTGTCTATTATATTCAACGAATTTACGGAAGTCATTGTTGTATAATTGATCAAGTGTACCTTCATATACAGTCTTAGATTCACCAACTTCCATCTCACCGATAGCATCTAGTCGATAAGTGTGGCGTTCTTCATAGGTATATTTTCTATAAAGTTCGAGACTATCTAAGTGTACACGACCAACTAGATCATAAGTTGTAGCAGTCTTACCGAACTTTTCGTATTCACGCTTTTTAGGATATTGATCCCATAGGCACAGTCTGCGTGTGTCGTCTTTGCTAAGGACTTTAGTGATTCGATTAACAGTATACGGCATATCAAAGCCTTCACTGTTCCAACCGCTCAGGATGTCAGCATCTTGAATTAGATTCAAAAATGTGTCTAGCATCTCTGCTTCATTGTCAAAGATGTGTGTATTAGGAAAATCTTTAACTAATTCTTCAGCTTCCTTGACTGTCATGCCCTTGGGCGGAATAGCAAGACATACAAGTGTGTCTAACCACTGTAAGTGGACAGCGATCGCAGTGATTGGCATGAATGCATCGTCTGGTGAAGCATAGCCTCGCTCAGGATCAAAGTCCACCTCAATATCCCAAAAAGCTACATTGAGCTTTGGAGCATCTTGATTAAGATAGTTTTCACTAAGGCAAACAAATATTGGATTGATGTCTGCTTCGTATAATTTTTTGTTTGAGTTAATAGCCATTTCCTTGCGGAAATCTTTGCTATTCTTACAGACTACTCTTGTAAGTGGATCACCATAAATGCTGGTGTACTTACCTCGAGGATCTGGATAGTAGAATGTGTAGCGCACTGGAAAGTCTTTGAAGACTCGTTTCCCTTCTGCGTTACGTTCAACTACTTTGATGATATCAGCATCACGCTGAAAAAAAGCGTCTACGTACAAATTTTATCTCCCTTGCAGTTTTTGGCCTGCAAATACCTAACGATCCATTTATGGCTGGATTAACCTTAACTATATGTATTATATATCAATCTACCCAAGGCTATTACATCAATAGTGACTAGTAGTAAGTAGTTTGCTACCATGCCTGTACTTTTCCTTGTCCATGCCGCCCAGGCAAAGATAGCACATTGAGTAATGAATAATGGATATAGGATTAAAAATGGAGGATTAGGTAATGTAATACCCATCCATACCGCACACATGATGCTCATAAACCATGCGGTAATTTCGAGGAAGAATCTTATAGGCCATTCTTTAAAATCTTCTCTCGCCCAATTATAAATTCCTATTATAGTATTACTAATTTGATCCATTAATCGCCTTCGGGTAACCTCTTAGTGACGCCCAAGATCATTTCAATCTCATCCCATTCTTCTTCATGAGATTTCCAATTATCCTTGTGTGCGATCTTAATTGCTTTATTAATAATTGAAGGTTTAACATCTAGTTCTTCTGCTACAGCCTTAACTGTTTCTTTTAAGCCTTCTTGTAGATCTTCAATTTCTCGAAGTACTGTTGAGCCTTCATTGATCAATCTTTCTAGTTTTGCCTTTTCTTCAGCACCATACATTCTAGCCATGTTATCTCCTTAATAAGAACTATTATATTTTACTTAGTGATTAAAGTCAATAGCCAAAAGATTTGACTTTTGGTTAATTTAGCCATATAATTAAAACATGAAAAAATTACTTGTTACCCTTTTAATTTCATACAGTTCTGCATCTTACTCGTTTAACGACGATGCCTATAAGAACTTTGACACATCAAAAAACACAGTAGAATCTATGACTGTGATTTGGAAAGCAGTGGACGATGTCCAAACTGTCTGCGAAGCAGAAAGTAGAAAAAGAGGAAGTAGAGGTTTTGGTTATGCGGTCAATGCTTGCTCATTTTGGGAAGGCAATGTCTGCACCGTTGTAACCAAACGACAAGTAAATATGCATACTCTGGGACACGAAGTTAGACATTGTTTCCAAGGTAACTGGCATTAAAAAACCACCCTAGGGTGGTTTTTCTTTACATATCTCTTCTATCTGCGTTTGTAGCGCCTTGTTGTACTGGCGCCGTTGATGCAGTAGATTTAGATTTCCAATCGCTCCTAGACTGCTGTGCTTTCTGTTGAGATTGAATTAATGCTTGACTTGCGGCCGCATAAGCTGGATCTCCAGGATTTACAGTTTTTCCGTTATACTGGATTGGCCCTTCCGGTTTACCCATTTTCAATGTACCAGATACTTGAGTGCTGGAAGTTGTCTTAGTTCCTGCTGGTGCGCTCTGAGCTGGTTGTGCGGCTTGACCTGCTGGTTGAGCGGTTTGACCTGCTGGTTGAGCGGCAGGCGCTTTTGCTGTTTGAGTACCTTTAAATTCGTCATCTGCCCCTGTGAATCCACTAGACGATCTTGCTCTAGTAGCGTTCCACTGAAGCTTATCATCTGGCGTTGCAGTAACTTGCCAGCTACCAGTAGCAGGTTGTCCACGACCCCCGCCTGTTGTTTTCCACTCGTAACGTGTACCGCCTACCCAATAAGGCTTTTTCTTGTCAGCAGTTGCTGGAATTGCATCTGGACCTTTTGCACCAGCGGCTGGCTGTGCGGCTTGACCAGCTGGCTGTGCGGCTTGACCAGCTGCCGGTTGCTTATCTAAAGCCGCGCTAGTTTGTGGTCCGATGATTCCGTCGACTGCTAGTCCGTTGTCTTTTTGGAACTTTTGAATAGCGGCCTTAGTTTCAGGACCCATTTTACCATCGGCTGTGACACCTAATTTTGTTTGATATGCTTTTAGCTTTTCGGGATCCATTGCAGGAGTTCCTGCTTTAGCTGGTTGTGCAGCCTGGCCGCCACTGGCTACTTTTTGATGTTGTAACAATAGCGCATCAACTTCAGGAGAACGACCCATGTGTGGTTCTAGTTCTTTTGCTAGAGCATCTAATTCTTTTTGTTCTTCGGGGGTTAGTGCTTCGGAAATAATCTGACGAGATTCAATTTCTCGAATTTTGTTTAATGATTCTAAAATAATATCTTTCATGATTTTTCCTTATTTTCTAGCTTGCGGATTTATTGGAGCACCAGTAACTGTAGTGTTTGCATTAGGAGTTATGCCTGTACCGCCTCCCATTCCAGGAGCTGCCGGTTTAGTAGGGGGTGTAACACCTTTACCACCAGCTGCCGGTTGTGCGGCCTGTCCTCCGCTAGCTTTAGCTAGTAATGCTTTAAATCTTGCTACCTTAGCTGGATCAATAGTTCCTTGATCTGCTGGTGTTGCTGGCTGTGCGGCTTGTCCTTTTTCTGGAGCATCCATACCTGCTGTCTGTGCGGCAAGTTGACGATCTTGTTCGCTACCACCTTGGACACCTGCTACACCCGATTGTGGCTCATCCATGCCCATAGTCTGCTTTGCTAACATTTGACCTTGCTGACTATCTGGATTTACACGTTGATCAGTTGCTTGTGGGGTAGCTGGCTGTGCGGCTTGACCGCTAGCTGGTTTAGCAGTAGTTGGATCAGAATATACTTGATCATCACCTTTTTGCATTCCTAGAGCGCCTTTGATAGCGTTCATGTTACCTTGGCCAATATTCATTTGTTTGGCAATAGCTTGATCTTCGGGATCTTTAAAATATGTCAATGGAGGCTTAGGACCGGGCATTCTTGCAATAATGTAAGGGTCTTGGCGATTAGCACCACCTAACCATTTTTCTTGTTCTGGGCTAAACTTAAAATCATCTGCTTCTGTAACTTCGTCGTTACTGTAACCAAATTCTTTTAATAAAGCCTGTGCAATAGCACTACTAAATGTTTCTTCAACTGAGGTAACTTTTTTTGTTTCTGTTGAAACAGTTTCGTTGATCATCTCAGTTTGCTCTTGTACTGATTCAGTTAGAACTTGTTTTTTATCTAGTGTTTCTAACTTTTGCATTAATGATTTTAAGTCCATTTTTCTTCCCCAAAATTCGTGCTCACTTTCGAAGTCTACGGTAGCGAATCGTTTTCTTCGCGCCAGCAGCCGGCGCACACTTTCGGTAACTTAATACCGGTCCTAAGGTGTGTCCTTGTCAGCATCTGGTGCTGGTAATAATTCTTGATCGCCGACTATAGCATCATAGTGATCCATAGTTAATACATCGTTCTCTTTACTCAATTCAATTAATTTTTGTGCAACATCATGGAGAGCCATATCGTCCTGAGCATCTTCTTTAGCATATTCCATTACTCTTAATAATAAAGGAACATCTAACTTTACTGTATCAATAGCATCAGCTTCGTTAATACTTTCGTTAGTTTCTCCGTTGGCTTCTTTCCATTGGATAGCCGCATCTAATTCCTCTGGACTTAATCTAGGAGCGAATCCTTTGTAAGTTCCAGCTTGTAATTGTTTAAGCACACTATATTTTAAATTGCTACCTCTAGGACCGGCAGCAGGTGCAGGTGCTGGTTGTGCTGGTGCTTGTGGCTCAATTGGTTTACCGGTTAATCTATTAATACCTGGAGGTGTTTCTTGTCCGGGCACTACACGTTCAATAACACGTTCTGCTAATTTTTTAGCACGAACGGATTTTTGATCATTAAATCGTTGCTCAGCTTCTGCTAGTTCTTGTTCAATAGCTTTGAAATATTTGCCAACCATGCTGGGTTTAGCATCTTTAGCAACATTCAATACAGGAGGTGTAATTGTTTTTTCTTGCTGAAAATGTTGTACAGCCATTGATTCTGCGGCAGTTAAACGATTAAGAGGGCCCTTGCCCTCTACAATCTGCATGAATTTTTTCATGTCATTAGAGCCTTCGGGCGTCTTCATCGAAGACGCACCATCAAAAGCCTGTAGAATTTTTTTCATGTCCATAATTACTTTGCAGAAGTTACGCTCATTTTATCTTTTTCTATTGAAGTTCTAACTCTACCTGTTTTAGAAGTTACTTGAGTATCTGAACCTGTCTTCTTTACATCTAAGTTGGGATCGTTTTTATCTACATCTAGCTTAGATGATTCTTTAACTTTTTTATCTTTAAGAGCTTTCTTCATTGGCTCTTTCTTGTTGCCGTCTTTGTCCATGTCTAAGAAGTCTGGTTTAGAACCTTCTTTTAAACGACCGTCTTTTTCAGCACTCTTTAACATGTCGACACGATCTTTATAACCTGCAATACCTGGCTTGATATCCTTAGCGGCTTTCTTTTCACCTGCTGTAGGATTCTTAACGTGCTTCATTGTAGTCTTTTCTTGATGACTAGATTCTTTAAATGCAGGGTTTGTTGGGCCTGGAGTTTGTGGACTCCAACGCTTGCCTTTGTGCGGTCCAGAAACTACGAATGGATATTTGCCATCCTTGCCTTTTGGTGGAGGAGCAGTTGCGCCATCTGCTGGAGATGGAACCATTGTAGCTTCTTTTACTTTTCTGTTGTCAAACTTTTCGCCACCTTCCATACCCCAAGTACCTGACTTAGATTTTTTCTGTGCAGGAGCCTTGGCTTTCTTTTCAGCGGCTGACTGAGATTTAGCATGGCTCTTCTTGCCTTTGCCTGATTTTTCATCGCTATCATCACCACCGTCGTCGTAACTGTCAGGATCTCTTTCGTGCTTGACACCAGTTGATGTCTTAGTTACAGTACCGCCTTTGTGTGTCTTAGCAGTATCTCCAACATTTTTAAGTTCTTCAGTGACATCTTTTTCGTTCTTCTTTTTCATCTTAGCCATTTTTTGTTTGGCTTCGGTTAATTTTTGTGCAAACGCCCTACGAACAGACTCTGAGTAAACATCTGCATTTTCTAATTTTTCACCGTACTCTGAAACTTTCATTTCATATTCCATGAAATGATAAACAGATGCGATGTAATCTGCTGATTTAGTAATTTTAGCTTGTACCCAACCTTCTAGCTCTTGTCCTTCGTGGATCATTTTAAACAGCTTCATGCTGTAGTTTGCTAGTTTGTAAAGGTCGGCACGGGCCATTGCGGCTTCGTGGTTTTCTGGTCTGTTCATTAAGTCGTCGTGCATTTGGGAATTCTCCAATATCGTTGTATTTATCGTTTTAAAGCGCCTTCACCGAAAATGTTTTTATCCATATCTAGTGCGTTCTTAGCAGTTCCGTCTGCGTTTTTAGCCTGTTTAACCTTGGGAACTCGAGGTGCTTTAGTACCTGATTTTCCTGGACTGCCTGTGTAGCTTTTATTACCTCTATCCTTACCTATAGCAATATGAGGACTGACCACAGTCGCAATATTACCTGCACTTGTAGATCCAGGAGTTGCAGTTTCTGTAACGATTTCTTTTATCAGCATCTTAAGCCTCAAATAAGTCCAGGGCAATGTTCCAATGTGCAATACGATCTTCTAAACCGATAGTACCGCCGTTGATGCGTTTACTTAATAATACAATATCGCCCTTGTCACAGATCTGATTTAATCCGTTCTTGTGCCAGAACCAACAGGCTGTTAATACAGCGTATTCTGGTGTTCTTAGCAGATCAGGATCGTTTACAAGTATATCATCTTGAAATAGATCTCTCGAACACTGTGTATAATTTGATCTTCCTGTGATTTGAAGAATGCCTCTGCCTCTAAATCTCCAACCGTCGCCGCTGGCTTCGTCTCCGTTGCCCATACGACTTGAATAAACACGATTAGCAATCATTTGAGGTTTACGAGCATAAGCATTAGCTATATCCTCTGTAGGGAAATACTTTTTAAAAATTCCCATTAAGCCTTTGGCACTATAATTTAAATTTTCTTGTAGGAATGTAAAATCTAAACTTTCGTGTTGGCATTGTGCGATAAATCCTGCTACTCTAGCAGGAGTCGTAATTTGAAACTGTGGTAGATACTCACAAAGAGCGTTGTACCATAGTTCTGGTTCTTTGTTCTTATGAACACATTCTGTTAATTTGTCTAAAGTGAAATCAAATTCAAAGCTCATTTTTGTTTTCCTTGTCTCATGTTAATTTGCCAGTGTGCAAGCTGTTTCTTGCGTGGACTGGCAGAGTCACTGCTTCTTATCTTTTTAAGCTGTGATATACTAGCACCCTTTGGTATTCCGTGACGCTTACTGTCACCTTTATCCTGCGGATTTTTTCCATCCGCAAAGTTTTCTTCAACTTTTGGAGTTTTCGGTGGTTCGATATATGCCTTTGGTTTTTTATTATAGATTCTTGCACGAACACCTTTCTTATGTTCTTCTAATCCCTCGCCAACTCCGCCACCATCACCACCTTCTCCGCTGTAACCTACAGCAGTTCCGTACATACCGTAAGGTCCTGGACCATAGGCCGCAGACTTTACTTTTTTACGTTTTTTCTTTTTTCTTTCATCGAGTTCAACGCTCTCTGAAATTATTTCTATAATTTTCATACAGGTTTTTCTCCTGTCATAAAAGGCAAGCTAAACCATAACTTAAACCAATCGGGGGTACCTGGTTTAATATTATGTTTTTTCATTAGTTCGCCTTTCTCGTTGCCGGTAAGACTAACATTACTACCGCCCATAGGATCAACAGGATCGTATTTCACATATCCTTTGAATTCATTTATTCCAGCAAGGCGTTTTAATTCGTGTAGTTCCATAATTAAGTTGGTGATTCACCTGTGACAAATACTTTCCACTCTTTGCCGGTAGCTTGAGATTTTGCTTGGGCCCAGTTTTGTAGTTGACGGAAATGAGCCCTTTCTTTGTAGTCATCGGCAAACCGACCCTTACCTTTAAACACTTTCCATTTTTTACCGTTGATATACACAGCAAAATTATTGGGAGGCTCAGTATTGCCTTCATCCCAATCTTCCGGATCTCTTACTCTTTCCATTTCAATACTTTCGTCAAAATCGTCTGCTGTTAGGCTTAACGCATACTTAATATATTTAGGCTTTTTTAATCTTGCTTTTAATTTTTCCAAGCCGTTGGAGGTAAATGTCTGTTCTCTGTGATCCCACATACCGGGAATATCACTTAGGTCACTAACAATGTTTTGAATTTTACCTTTAATACTGTCATCAATGCTAAAGAAGCCTTCCGCCACACTATCGATCATAGGATCAATACCACGACTGCGAACTCCGCCTTTACGTCTTACTTTACCTAATTCCTCTAGTCCGTGTTTGATTTGATTAATATTCATTGATAGTTCGCTGAATTGTTTGCTAATAATCTGCCATTCTGCTGGACTAGCATTCTTAGCACGATCGGCAAGATCGGACAATTGACGTTCAGCTCGCATCATACGATATTTTAGTTTTCCTGGATTAGCTTTTTCGTGTCCATAGATCATTGGATCCATCGGATCAGCTGGATCCATTTCAATAGGTGCTTCAGCTACTGGTTCTTTTTTCTTTTTCTTTTCAGCCTTAGCTTTTTCTTTTTCAGCATAAGGTAGTAAATATTCAGCAACTAGATCAAAGAATGGTTGCCCGGCAACTTCTGTATCCGCAGGAACTCCAGCGGCTCTTGAAAATGCTTCTCTATCTCCAGACTGTACAGCCGCTCTTAGAGCAGTAGCAGAACTTAGTCTAGGAGTAGGAACTTGATTGATATTTGAAAACTTATAAACTCCGTGTGGACCTTCTTTGCCGTTATACTGTTGAATAGTTTTTGTAACCCAGTCTTCGTCAGTGTAGACATTTAGAGTCACATCGCCGAACTTTTTGTAAATCTTACTGGCAAGAGTTAACCAACTAGTATCAGCTACAATATGGCCGTCTACATCAGGCCAGATTGTTTTCATAGCTTCTACTTTTATTTTAAATGGTAGTGGGTCTTTAGGACCCTGTGTACTTTCATTAGTACCAACAAACCAATGTTCATTTTCGCTAGCTAATTCCCAAGCGGCTCTGTGTCCACGATGTGGAGGATTAAAACGACCAAATATTAAACCAACACTTTGGCCTTTATCTTCAAACATTTCTCTTAATAACATATCATTTCTCTTTTTGATTGTGGTAATTAGCTAGCTCTTGTGTTTGTAGTTTTTCACAGATTTCTGTAATTTGTCCATCGTTTAATGCTTCTTCAAGTTCATTCATTGGAAACTTTAATTTGTAATTTTCGACTGCTCGTTTAACTACTGGGAAAAATGCTTTTGGAGTTACTTGGCGGCCAGCATCGCAATGATGCTGGAATTTAGTTAGAAATGGAAAATATTCTTTTCTATAGAATTCCGGATCGTTGTTCATGAAATAGATAACGTCATCCGCAAGATCAAAGTCGATCTTTTTATCTTCTATATTTTGACTAAAGATTTCAAATACTTTCATATCACCATGCCCTACAAGACCAGTATCTTGCTTTCCAGCGTGGACCTGGATTATCGCAATTATGACGAGCTCGGAAATTTTTACGTCTTCCTGGAATATGCTTTTTAATGCTTAACTTCTTGTCACCGAAGTTAACTTTGACTACATTACCTTTGGGACCTTTTACATAAACTTTAGATTTTTTAACATCACCCTTCATAGGTTTACCTAACGGTACTTTTCTGCCCTGATATTCTGCTTCGGTGATAAGTTCGATGTTAGCTTCTGACAGCATAGCGATTGCTGTAGAATCTAGACTGATAAGAATGCTGTCATCCCATGAGTCGATAACAGTAGTTTCAATAACAGCATCTTCGCTGATTTCAATGTCAAAGCCGTCACCTGCTGAAATATCGCTTTCGTCTCCAGCTAGTTCAACTTCTTCAATGTACTCTAAAAGTGTCTTAGTCATAAGAAATCCCTCTTACAATATTTATCGTAAGAGGGATCAGCTAAGAGTCTTTGTATTTTTAGATTTTTACTACGTTTTCTACTTTGTTTATGTAACTACCTACGAATAACTTTACTAAAGTTAGCGTTTTAGCGTCTTTTACGTAGAAATAAGAACCACCCCAGCTGTGGCTTCTTTCTAAATCTCGTTTCGCACGTTTCGGCATGCGTATCTTAGGATTATTTTCACACCAGTCTAGGAAACTTATAAAACTATCACGAGTCCTGCCCATGGTAATTTTGTAATCAAAATCTATCTTTTTAGTTAGAACTTTGTTAGTTCCTAGATTAGTCTCTGTTTCGACGGATTCCGGATAGCTAAAATATTTGACTTTACTAGTATCTAATTTTAAAACTAGTTCAGCATCCTTATCAGAGTTAGTATAAAAACTCAACAATGGAGATTCTACCCTTACAGAATAATCAGACATGTTAGAAAAGTTTTTAATCAGAGATTCTGCAAAGTCAATTTCTTCTTTATTAAGGACTTTTTTGTTCCACCCAGAAGGCACAGTATTAGTTGATTTAAGAAAGTCAACTCGTTCTTTAGCATACTCTAGATTATTTCCTCTAAAGAAATGCGCCGCCGCACAAACCAATACAATTTTATACTTGTATTGGTTGAAAAATAATCTAGTTGTATTCTTAGTCTTGACTGACTTTGGTATCTTCATTTTCTACAACCTTAGGTGTTTTTACTTTAACAGCCAGGGCCAAACCAGTTTCGTTGGCAGTAATATTTAAATTACCACCGTTCTTGAGATCTCCGAACAGCATCATTCTTGCTAGAGGACGCTTGATTTCTTTATCAATGACTCGCTGTAAAGGTCTTGCACCCATCTTAGAATCAAAGCCTTTTTCAATGAGCCAATCAATCGCTTCATCGGAGATTTTAACTTTAATTCCTTTTTCTTTAACCTGTTCGCGGACTTCAAGCATAAACTTCCCAACGATTTTAATCATTGTTTCCTTAGTGAGCTTGCCAAAGGTCACAACTGCATCTAAACGATTGCGGAATTCTGGAGCAAAGAATTTCTTCAAAGCATCATCGCTGTATTGCTTCTCTTGCTCACCAAAACCGATCTTAAGTTTTTCAGCATCTTGTGCGCCAGCATTAGTTGTGATAATAAGAATTAAATTACGGCAATCGGCTTGTTTTCCATTTGATCCTGTAATGAATCCGTTATCCATCATCTGTAACAAGATAGTCGAAACATCGGGATGTGACTTTTCGATTTCGTCTAGCAATAGAACACAGTTAGGATTCTCTTGGATCTTAGTGATCAGCAAACCAGCATTTTCTTCAAAGCCAACATAACCCGGAGGCGAACCAATTAGCTTAGATACTGAGTGTTTTTCCTGATACTCACTCATATCAAATCGCACAAGTTTGACGCCTAAATTCTTAGCCAGAGACTTTGCAGTTTCAGTCTTACCTGTACCAGTTGGGCCCATAAACACAAATGCCCCTACTGGTCGATTCTCAGGTTTAAGTCCTGCACGGCTAACAAGAATTTTATCTACGATTTCAGTGATAGCAGAATCCTGTCCGTAGATTTCTTCTTGTAGATGAGATTCTAAATTAGCAAGATTGCTCGATTCTTGTTCGGCAATAGTTTCAGCTGGAATGTTCACCATCTTGCTTAACTCAAACTGAATTGATGCTTCGTCGACAATACGATCTTCAGATGATTTTAAATTAAATCTAGAACATGCGCAGTCGATTAAGTCAATAGCCTTATCCGGCAATTTCTTATCTGTTTGATATTTGACACTGAGTTTGATAGCCGCATTGATCGCATCATCTTTAATTTTTACATTATGATGTTGCTCATAGTACTTACGAATTCCTTTGAGGATCTGCGTAGCCATTTCTTTACTAGGCTCATCAACCGTGATGCGCTGGAATCTACGCATTAGAGCACGATCCTTTTCGAAGTACTTGCGATACTCTTCCCAGGTAGTTGAAGCAATGACCTTGATATTACCCTTGCTAAGAGCAGGCTTCATCATATTGCTTAGATCGTTAGCACTATTTCCGCCTGCCGCGCCAGCACCGCTGATCATATGTGCTTCGTCAATGAACAGTACAGTCTTTCCTTTTTTGTCTAAGGCTTTGAGGACTAGTTTAAATCTTTCTTCAAAGTCTCCGCGGTATTTACTACCTGCCAACATAGCACTTACATCTAGATTATAGACAGTATAGTCTTTAAGGAAGTCTGGAACAGCACCTTTAACGATATTGTAAGCAAGTCCTTCCGCGATAGCAGTCTTGCCTACGCCTGGATCCCCCACAAGGATAACGTTCGACTTGCTTCTGCGACCTAATGCTAGAGCAATATTTTCAAGCTCGTCAACGCGGCCAATGACCGGATCAACTTTGTTCTTCTTAACTGATTCATTAAGGTTAGTGCTAAAGGACCTCAGGGCTCTCTCAGCTTGGCTATCTCTCGGTTGTTGCTCTTCTTCAGTAACTTCTTCCATTTCTGAATTGAGATAGTCTGCAAATTTTTCTTTGTCGATTTCTGCTTGTTGAATGTAGTAGTTAGCATATGAACGTTTTTCGCTCATCATTGCTAAGAATACATCTGTTGGTTCAATCTTTTGACGACCATTAAAAAGCACTTGTGTAAACGCTCTGTTCAGTACTCTTTCAACGGCTTGGGTTTTTTTAGGTTTCGCTCCTTCAACTTCTAGGGTAATATCCTGTAATTTAGTTTTAAGATAATGTTCAAGACTTTTCTTAACAAAGTCTGCATCAGCACCATACCCAGTTACACATTTGTGAAATGATTCTTCGCAGAGCATCGCGAACAGCAGATGCTCTAATGTTAGGTATTCGTGACGTAATTTTTTAGCTACGTCGATTGCTTTTTCAAATACCAACTGAAGTTCGTTGCTTGGTTCTACCATTTAATTTCCTTTGTCTTTTTAGTGCTAGGTCTAATTTTAATTTACTAATACCATCTGTAAAACACACACCGTTCAAATGATCTAACTCATGTAAGAAGCACCTGGCATCGATGTCGTCTAATCTTATTATACACTGATTTCCGTCTCTGTCAAGGAATTCGACTACAATATGTTTTGGACGTTTTACCTGTAAGAATAGATTGGGGAAACTTAGACATCCTTCGTAGTCTAAAACTTGTTCTTCGTCTTCGGCTAGAATTTTTGGATTAAAAACCGCAAATGGTGTAGTTACTCCGTTTAGCTTTTCTGTTTTGATAACAAATACTCTAGCTCTAACGTCTACTTGGTTAGCAGCCAAGCCTCGGCCATTTTCTAGCATCATTAACTGTACCATTTGTTCTTCCAAATCTCTAGGGTCCATCACGGGATTTGAAAAATCAAAGTCAGGCAAGGTTTCTTTTAATATATTATTTGGATGTTTTACTAATTTCAGCATAGATATCTTCCATTTTCTTAATCATATCAGGATCAGTTACTGCTGGTATATTAACATCAATAGTTATAACAAGTCTACCAGTCCGTCCATTATTTAAATCTCTAAATCCTCGACCTTCGCTGGCAAACTCTGTGCCAGCTTGTATACCTGGTCTAATTTTTACTGGATATGAATTACCATCTAACGATTTAACAGTTTTTGTGCAACCGGTCATTGCTTCAATTAATGTTAGATCTAATCTAGTACAGAGATCGTTTCCTTGACGTCTAAAATTTTCATCATCTGAAACCATAACATTAACATTTAGGTTTCCTCTAGGGGCATCGGGTATCGTGTCATCTCCTAGTCCACCGTATCGAATAGTTTGTCCTGCGGTCACTCCGGCAGGTACATCTATTATAACCGTATTGTTTTTTCCGGATGGAGTTTTATATCTTGCTTCTAGTTGTGTTCCTAGATAGCTTTGTTTTAAATTTATTGTGATGTTGATAGTTACGTCACGGTTTCTTCGACTTCGAGCATGTGGTCGGCCAGTGAACCCTTCAAACCCAGGTCCAAAACTAAATCCAAACATTTCGCTAACATCGTGCCACCCCGGACCCATGTTTTGAGAAAATGGATTAAACCCTTGTTGAGGATTATCGTATTCGGATCTTTTTTCTGGATTGCTTAGAATGTCGTAAGCAGTTGAGATTTCTTTGAACTTTTCTTCGTTTCCGCCTTTGTCAGGATGATGCTTCATCGCAAGTTTGCGATAAGCCTTTTTAATTTCATCCTGACTTGCAGTCCGCGGAACACCTAAAATTTGATAATAGTCCATAGTAACTATTATATAGCACTATGGACATATTGTCATTCTAATTCAGGCATATCTTCGTCAATTGGCGGCCTACTAGGCATTGGCCTGCTCACAGCGGGCATAGCAGTAGCGGCTACTGCTCCACCTACCATTGCTGTTCCAGCTACTGCTGACGCTCCGAAGCTTGGACTTTGGCGAGGTGTGCCTCCAATTCCGCTTCCGCCAAAATTACTTGTTGCTGGCGTTGGTGTTGCACCGAAGCCACCGGAACCGAAGCCACCTGTTGTCGAAGAGCCAAATGCTGTTGGGCTACTAGATCCCATTGATTGTATACCGCCATTATTTGCTCCGTTTAGTTTTTCTTGTGTACGTCCCCATGCGGCTAGTCCAAGTACAGCACCCATTGCGATGTGGTACAATCCTGCACCTTGTAATGTTAACGGTTGCCATTGTGTTACCGGGATTCCTTTAACAGATTGTAGTAAACTCCATAGTACTGGGAATAATACAAAGTCAAAGAAACAAGTACCCATGTATAACCAGCCCATCATTGGACGCCATTTACTGTTCATCCAATCTTCTTTTTTCTTTTCTGAATCACTCATTTTTGCATAATCTTCTGCTGTTGCCATTTGTTCGCTCCTATTATATTGATTATGATATAGCTTTTGTTAAGCCCCTTGGTGCTGTCTTTTCACAGACTAATTGTGCTACGATCGGGGAAAGTACCGAACCAACAAATATTCCTACACCAGCTGGAGTGGCAAGACTCACAGTTAACATAGCAGGATTGCAGGTTGCAATAGCATTAACAATTACTCTGTTTAGCATCTTTTCGTCGACGTTGCCTTTAACGCCTGGAATTAGCAAGAACGACTTGGTAATGATTTCGCCAACAGCCATGGCCATCGCTGTATTCGATCCTTGTACAGCAATATATCCTAAGTATGTTGAACTGATAGCAGTTGATGTAACAGTACCAGGTTCTGCTGGATCTGGCTTAGGCGTAAAGTATAGAACGCATCCTGTAGTCAGTGCTAAGTTTAATCCGATATAACAGGCATTAGCATCGGCCCATTTGTAAGCTTCTGTGGCCGCAAATTCTACATATTCAACACCCTCTTTAGTATACTTGATAACTTCGCCAGTGCCTTGTTTCCAAGCATCCGAAGTGACATCAAATCCTTGCTTGGCATATTCGTTGGCATTCTTTTCACAGACTGCGGTTGTATGAGCAACGGCTTTGGTAGTATCTTTAGCTAGACTTTCTGCAAAGTCTTTAGTAGCATTATAAGCCTTGGTAGTTTCGTTGGCAACAGTATCAACTGCCTTAGTAGTTTCTTTAACTACTGGATCGACAACAGCTTTTTTAGTGTCTTTTACAGCTTTGTCCCAACTTGATTTTTTAAACGGATTAAATCCCATAATATTTCCTTAGAAGAATAAAAATAAACCATTAGCTGATAATACCAGCCCTACACCTGCTACGGCAAAACTTGCCCAGAACATTGGCATGCTAACTGCAAGGATACTTGCTGATAATACAACGATAGCAAGTTGATATGCTGTTGATGCATAGCCAATCCAGGGACTAGACTTCTTTGCTAGTTCACGATCTGCCTCCATCTTGCGAGCATTGACAGCAATCTCTTTCTTGTCTGCCTCCATACGCTCAGCCTCTGCTTTAAATTCTTTCTTCAGAGCAGGATCGCTGGTCGTCTTGCTGGCAATTTCGTAGCTTACTAAACGATTGTTCTTTGCTTGATACTGTGCCCAGGCATTGTTAGCACCTAGTGTATTGTTTAATACTGTGCTAGACAACTTGCCACCGTACCACGAGTTCACTGCTAAGAACAATGCAAACACGGAAATGACCATACCTGCTTTGTCTTTGATCTTGGCTTCTCGCTCACTTCTGGAACCAGGCGCCGGCTTTGGTGTATCTGATTCTTTAGGGTCTTTGTTGATCAATTTTAGGATTGATTCGTGTAATGCCATTTATTGCTCCTTATTAATTAAATGTCAAAAATTAAAAAAACTCTTTTTTTCTTGTTTAATAAATTCTTTAGCTATCTCTGCACCTTTAGATCTAACAACAGGATCGGGACTTTGTAGCATTTCTGCTATTAAAGCACTCTTAGCCATTTTTTCCATTGTTTGATCTCTTGATACAGATTTTTGTACATCGGGGCTGATAGATGCACAGCCTGATAATATGACTAATGCTAGAAGTATTCCTACTTTCATTTTACACTTTCGTAGATTCTTTTCTGTTCGTTATACCATTCGTTCCAACCTTCTACTTTAGCAGAACATTCGTAGTATAATGAATAGTTTTCAACAACAACTTTTAACATCTCAGTTATTGCTACACGATCTCCCTCTACCTTTTTAAGGTTTTCACACTTTTCAGTTAGTGTCTTGGGAGCCTCTGGGAATTTTTGTTTTACTGGGACTGTAGCAAAGCAACCAGTTAATAACAACGGAATTAGTAGTGCAACGGGTTTCATTTTTTACCCTCCGCAGCCTTGTTTAGTTCGGTTGCTTGATTATGAATATCAATGATTTCTTTAGGAACAGGGCAGTTTTCAATGTACTTGACTATTTCTTCTTTCTTAACTACTTCTCGATCAATATACTTGATAACATCCTTGCCTTTCTCTTTGACTACTTTAGTTTTTTCAACAACTTTAATTTCAACTTTATTGTTAGCTTCTGTGGCCTGCTGTTCGGCAATCTTAACTTTTTCTTCTAGTTCTCTTGATTTTGCCTGCCACTTAGCTTCATTGGCTGCTCCACCTAAGAACCAAATACTAACAATAGTTAATACAAATCCTACAACCTTTATTGGGTATCTATATTGACTAACGAAAGGAATAAATTTTAAAATTGTGCCAGCAAAGATGCCAACAACACCAATGCCCAACAAGGCTAACCAAATCCAGTCAGGAATTAATCCAAAAATCCACATTAATTGCCACATCAGATTTTCTCCAATACAACTGCAAAGTTTTTATTTTCAAAAATAAAATTAGAACCTACTTTAGTAATATTAAAATTGCCAATGTATTTTGTGAGGAACATTACTTCAGCAATAGAATTACTTTCTAACATTATCGGTCCTTGTGTTCTTTGATACACTTCATTAGTAGGACCAAAATCTTTAATTCGCATCCTTAAAGGCTCTGCATATTTCTTTTGAAATATAAGATCCTCATTGTCTACTGAGATACTTTCAAGATAACTACGACCAAAGAAGTTTCCGAAGTTGTTTAAAGATTCTTGAGTCATCTTTGATTCATAGGTACCTTTGTCAGACGGAACAGTTTCTCTAAGAGCATCAGCAGTAGCTTCTTGACTGTGAAAGTCTTTGTGATATCTAAATCTAAACCCTTCAATGTTTGTAAGTTGTTTTACACCGTTCAATACTTCGATGATTTGATCTGCTATTCTTCTATTTCTTTCGATTTCTACAAAAACTTTATAACGACCGTCACTAAGTTCTCCAGGAGTGGCATCTGCATCTAACACAAAGTCATAGCCTCTCTCAATAAAATTTACAAGGTCTTTAGCCGGATCTTGTTGCTCGACTGTGAAAGATAAGACTACGATATCTTTATCAGACCCCATCTTTGATTGATAGTTGTCAACTTCAAATATGTTGCTGACAAGATCTCGAAGGTCTCCAGCCAATAGACTTTCATTAAGCTGTTGCACTTGGTGCTCCTTCTGTTGGTGCTGCCGCAGGAGCTGCCGCAGGCGGTTGAGCTGCCGCTTGGTCTGCAGGTTGTGCAGGTGCCGCATCTACTCTTTCATTTCTTCCAATGCCCATATCTTCTTTCATCTTACCCATGTAGCCGTTGAAAATATCTCCAACTAATTTTTTAGGCATTGTGATTTCTACTAACCATACTGGTGTGCGATCTAACTTACCTTTCTTAGTTCCGGGTCTTAGATCATCCGGGCTTTTAATTTTTCTAGGTTCGAGCAAGTGTGTTTTTTCGTACCTAACTTTACAACCGTAATCTAACAGCCTTTTAGCAGCCATAGGATCAGGCATTTTTTCACGTGGCCACATAAAACTAGCAGTAATCCAGTAGCGATCAACCTTAGGTCCTTCCGCTAGTTCACCGTCCTGCCAGTTTTTATATACGTACATATCCATCTCATCTAGTACTCTTTCAAAGTCTTTGAGTACAGATAAGCTAGAATTTGTGCTGTAGATTGATTCTACGTTTTTAATGACGTCTAAAATATCGCGCATTGTTAGTTCCAAGAAATTTCTATACTTATTTAGCTAGTCGTAAATCATATGTTATCGGTTTACTTTAGTCCAAAAGATATAAGTAATTGTGTAGGACCACTGTAGTAACTGGGCGGTCGCTACAAGGGTCCTACTTTTATAGTGGGAGACAACCTTAATGAGTAAAAGAGTGAAGAAACGTTTTACTTCAGACGTGAACGTGATTGATTTTCATACATATCTTCCTGCGAAGAAGCAGAGGGTAAATCTGTTACCTCGCAACAAACACCAAGAAACTTATCTATTCAAGCTAAACGACGATAGCAAAAATATTCTATTTGCTATTGGTCCTGCCGGCACGGGCAAGACTCTGCTAGCTGTACAGATGGGTATCAAGTTGTTTCAAGAAGGTAAAGTGGATAAGATCATAGTCACGAGACCCGCCGTTTCAGTTGATGAAGATCTAGGATTTTTACCAGGTACGCTAAATGAAAAGATGGCACCCTGGACTAGACCAATCTTTGACGTACTAGGAGAGTATTATCAGCAAAAAGACATAGAAAACATGCTCTATGAAGGAGTCATAGAGATAAGCCCACTTGCGTATATGCGCGGCCGCACGTTTAAGAATGCTTACGTTATAGCGGACGAAATGCAAAATGCTACACAAAACCAAATGAAAATGTTACTAACTAGATTAGGAGAAAATTCTAAAATGGTAGTAACAGGTGACTTGGCACAAGCCGACAGATTAAAAGACAACGGCTTGATAGACTTTATTGACAAAATCAAAGGTCACAGATATCAACATATAGATGTTGTACATTTCGATAGCCATGACATCGAGCGTCACGATGCTGTTAGAGAGGTATTAGAAATCTACGGAGATTAATCTACCTTATATGGAAGTTCTACATCGTGTTCATCCACGGTGTAGGACTTTTTATCTTTCATATATTTGACCCAAGTATTAAAAGTCATATCATACATATATGAAAGTCCGTTGTATCTCTTCCATGTAGTTGGTCCGGATTCTCCGGTATAGGCTACAATTGGTTCTCGTTTGATAGGGATAACCTGTACTAAAGGTTCACCCATCTTAATCAATACTGGTTTGTTTTCCTTCAGCATAACATTGATAGGGTTTCCCACAGCACCAACATCGTGGTCTACCCATCCAGGAACAGCTTCCCAGTTGCGATCTTCGTCGTAGAAATACATAGGTTGATACAGTAGGCTATATCCCGGAGCCGCCCACATCTTCCATGGATTATCTAATTTTGCTACCATCCTTACTGTAAATTTTTTAATTAAAAAATCTTGTAGTTGATCAATTGGATGATGCCCTGCACGAAACTTTTTACTGCTATATCGTTGTTCGACAACCATGCCATCGGGAGAAGGTGTTAGTTCAATATCGCACCAAGCTGGAATAACAAATCCTGCAGAACAGTAATCAATAATACCTGGGCATGACTTTACAGTTTTAATACTGTCAATTGGATATTTTTCCTGCTTGACATAGGTCTGCATATCTTTAAATTTCTTTGGTAAGAAATTTTTTGCGGGCTGTATGGGTGCATATTTTCTAATAGCCCAGTCTTCGCAGGTAAAAAATATTTGATGTTCTTGTTTTTTCTTAAACGGCCACATTATTCGTCCTCTAATTTTTCTACTTCTATTCCCGATTGCCTAAGGAATTCAATACCTTCAGTGCTTCGATAAGCCATACCAAAATAAACACGCTTAATGCCGCTTTGATAAATGAGCTTGGCACAATCCAAACAAGGGCTATGAGTAATGAATATATCAGCACCAAGCCCAGACTCCGAGCTACGTGCAAGTTTCGAAATCGCGTTGCTTTCCGCATGTAATACCTCTGGTTTAGTTTTTAATCGATATCTGTATTCTTCTTCAGCGTCTTCGTTGTATTCAACATGAGGCCAACGTTCATAAATTTCTTCGGGACTTAACCAACCGCCAGCATCGCGATCCATCCATTCTTTATCCTCGCAGTTGTTATCCCAACCTGCGGGCATTCCATTGTAACCAATACTAATAATACGATCGTCTTTGACAACGATAGCACCTACATGTAGCCTACGGGCATGTGAAAGTTCTGCGAATGTTTTCGCAGTTTTCATGTATGCACGTTTAAGTTTTGTTTTCATTCTATTGGATTGCCTTCGTCGTCTACTTCTATCCAAGTATAATCGCCTAACCATTTTACTCTACAGATATAATTATACCAATCCGGCGCACTAGAAGACCAGTCATGAGGTCCGTGCATGGTCAATATAGTACCGCCCTTCCATGTATCAAATGCTAACCAGTAGCATTGACCGTGGGCGATCTGAAATTGATATTTTGCGGCATGTACCCAATCTGTAACTTCTAGTCTTCGTTTAATACTGGCGGCTTGTTTTTGTAGAACCGCAACTAATTCCATAATACGGTTATATTCTTGTTGCCCGTGCATGCGAGCAACATTAATCATTATATCCTTTTGTCTCTCAACGGGTATAAGATCAAAGGCAGGTGCTCCTATGTCTGTAGGATAGGGAGTAACATTTTTATTAAAAAATGCAACAAGACTAGTACCAATTTCTGCATCGAAACTGTTTTGACCTTTAGCAGAATTTGGAGTTTCTTTTTTATCCATTTAGGTGAGAAAGACGAATTAGAGTTGCCGCGAGGTTAATTTCCGGATCAATGACCAATGTGTGATCAACAAGACCTTGCTTGATAATAAGAATAGCTTTGTCTTGTTTCTCTGTGTCTCCAAAAATGGCAATGTTATCGTAGAGCCATCTATAAATTTCTTCCATCTCCTCTGGGCGAGCCTGACCGCAGACGAGTTTACGGGCCTCGCTAATCTTGCCCTTCTTGAACAGCTCGACCATTTCGAGCTTGTAATCTGCTTCACTGGTATCTCCTTTTTCTGGCATGTGCAACTTGCCATCTAAACTATTCATCTGCACTAGATTAATACATTTGCGAAGGTCTGGATATGTGGCTTTAACGAATGTATCTAATGTGTCAAGATCAAATTCAACACTTTCTTCTACTAAAATAGTAGCCACTCGAGCAGTAAACTCGTTGAGATCAACTCGCTCGACATGAAATCCTTGACAACGACTATGGATCGCCGGAATGATACGATTAGGGTAGTTACAGGTTAAAATAAATCGAGCAGTAGTGTGATACTCTTCCATAACTCCACGCAAGATAGCCTGTGCGTTTGGAGTCAAATAATCAGCTTCGTCGAGCAACACAATCTTAAAATCACCGAACGGAATCATACGCACAAAGTTAGTGATCTTATCGCGAATAGTTTCTGCGTTGTTTTCACGACTAGCGTTGATCTCCATGATGTCTAGATCATTGATCTCTAACTCGTTAAACAAGATTTTAGCAAGTGTAGTCTTGCCAATACCTGCATTGCCACTTAACAGCAAGTGAGGGATGCTTCCTTCTTTGATCCAACGCTGTACTTGTTCTCGTTGATGTTCGTCTCTGAATACATAACCGTCAACTGTTTTTGGTCTGTACTTTTCTGTCCATAATTCTTTCATTTGCCTTTTCCTTCTAATATTTTTTTAGTCTTGAGATATACATTATGAAATGTCCAAGGATAGTGAAAGAAACTATTAAATTTCTTTTGATCCATTTCTATAAGTTCTAACTCTAATTGTACAGCCTCTAGGGGAATAAATTGAGCCATTGGTTGTCCAGCTGGAATAAACAGTTCTTTGTGTCCTCCTGCAACTGGACTTAGGAACATATTAATATGTGCCGCACCTTGATACTTAAACTCTAAAACACCTGGAGGTATAACATAGTCTTGATGCGTAGATCTATTCCATGCACAATCCATCATTAAGAAAGGTACCGGACGATCTGTTTCAAAGAACCACGGATTGATAAGTTTAGCATGTGTCCAACCTTTAAACCCTTCTCCTACTTGTTCAGGAGGATGAGAACGGTTCAACTCATCCATCTGTGCGCCCGGGGCATCGATACTGATTAAATTTTGATCTGACCATGTTATAACATGTTCTCGCCACATAGGAACAACAAATCCTCGTTTGAACAAGTCATTAATACCAGGGCATACTTTAGAAGTGGGAATCTTTCTTCCCATCCCAACATCTACAAATGTAGGAAGATTGTTCCACCATTCCGGGTAAAATTTTCTAGCTTCCTCAACTGGAAACAAATCCATGAGATTTTTACTAGCGTTATAACACCTTACTTTTAGTTTAGGTGATTTTTTCCAAAACAACATTATACTATCCTTTTGAGAAATTTCTCTGATTCTACATCCACTACACGCTGTCTTAATTCAGTGGTAGAAAAAGTGTGCTGACGTTTGTTAAAATAAAATTTTATATCTCTGTCAATACATTCTTGTCTACCAGTAAATGCTTTATGTTCGTACTCTTCTCCCAGAATGCGAACGTTGATAGGATATGACAGCAGAATATCTATTAGTTCTTTTTCTGTAGAGTATGGAATGATTTCGTCCACATACTTACAGGCCTCTAATTGTACAAACCGTTCAAACATACTTTGAACTGGTTTATTTTTTGTATCAGGACGATCGATAGTTGGATCAGTCTGTAATCCACAGATCAAATAGTCGCACTGTGATTTTGCTTCTTTAAGCATTATGATATGACCTGCATGGAACAAGTCAAAAGTTGAACAAGTAAATCCTATTTTCATAATAATCCTTTAACTTATTATAGAGGTTAAAAAAGGGTCCGTCAAGACCCTTTTTAACCAGAATAGATTTTTTATCCTTCAAAGCCCTGTTTTAGTAACGATTCTTCTTTGCTAGTAAAGTTTTTAAGATTAGGTGGTTCCCAACCTAGTGGCTTCAAGACCTTGCCATCCTCACGCTTGCGAACCTTGCCAGTTTCTTTATCAATCTTAGCAAAGTTGGTACGCATAACTTCTTTCCATCCGCCTTCGCCATCGAACCCGGCGCTATGGATAGCGCCAGTTGTGACAACAATAAAATCGAGCAGTGCATCTAATTGTTCTACACGATCTCCATTGTCTAATGCTAGCTTTAGTTCTTTCCATTCCTCTTCCATAAGGTCGAGGTAGAGTTTGTACTGTGATTCGTTGTGTTCGCCCACTGTTTGATCGCAGGCCTTCATGAATTTTTCTTGATCTCTAAACGGATTTGTCATAGTTTTGCCATATAAATGTCTGAAGGTTTTTCGTCTGATTGTAATAAAATGTTATCAGTGTCTACTCGTCGTATTACTAATTCTTCGCCTGATTCATCTTTAACTTTGATCCCACGAGTCCAGCGTCCGTGTTCTACGTAGATCCATTCTCCCACTTGTACATCTTTTTGTTCTGGACCAATGGCATAGACCTTGCCCCATCGTGGTCTGATACCAGTATCTTTACCGTCCTGGCTAGGTAATACAATACCTGATTCTGTTTTAACTTCATCAAACTCCATGTCTGTGATTAACACATGATCACGAATAGCTCTAATTTTTCCTTCAACGGGGGTATAGCTCATTAGACCTCCAAATCTTCCTCACCAAACGGATCCTGATCTTCAACTGTCTTAGTTTTTGAAACCGCAGTTTTTTGTTTTGCAGGAACAGCATCTGGATGTTTACTGTAATATTCTGACATTACGTCTTCACGTTTTTTGATGATTTTACCACCAGGACCTAATTCGTCCCCTCGGGCATTAACTCTTGCATTTCCCACAGCTAGAGTTAGTTCGTTTTTAGCTCTTAGTTTATCTAAGTCAATTTCTTTGCCCTGCATAGATTTATAAACTTTGCGAGCGGCTGGTTTCATTGCCATAATAATCTCCTTATGGTTATATATGTACTTATCTCAGGAATTCACGCCAGTCTAAATTATATTTCATACTGTCAATTTTATGTACTCCTAGCAAAAAAAGCACATAACTGGCTACACTAGATCCTCTACCTACACCCCATATAGTGTTATTTTCTCTAAGGGTGTCAACAACATACTTTAAAACACGTAATAATTCGATCATATTTCGTGCTTCAAATTCTTTTAATTCTTCTTCAACTCTAGCGATTTCGCTAGGATGCGAACAGAGACTTTTTATATAATCAACAATATCAAAATTCTTGTAAGATTCGGGAATAAACCAATTAGACTGACATGCTGTATCAAATTCTTTAATGTCAACAGAGTTGGGTATCTGATTAGACAATACTAGTTTAATATCTGATAATTCTTTGAGTTTCTCAACATCAGTACTAGCATCTGCAATAATATTGCCAAGAGAATCAAGATCACCTTTGTATAATAACTCAAAGATGTCAGCGTCTTGAAATATTGGATTACTGTAATAGTCAGATTTCATCTAACTATTTTAGTTGACTTTGATCAGTTCGTCAAGTCCTTTGTCGCGTTTTTGGAATTCTTGTTGCCAAAGTTTGGCTCTACGAGATCTCAGCTCTTCTTGATATATGTCTAAGAAAAGAGTAATCTGCTGTTGAATAGCTGGATTGTGTGATTGCCAATATTTTTTGCTGAGATCTTGAATTCTTGATTCGATCTCAGCATCTTTTAATTTGGAAAAATCTTCAGCTAATGGATGCATTATACAAACTCGCCGATATAGTTAATAAACACAGTTGAACCGTTATCAGCAGACCATGCTTCAACAAAGTACGAGCTGTCGCCCACTGCTAGTTCAATTGGTAGAGATTCCGCATTGGTTTTTATAGCCGCACCGCCTGGAGCAGTAAAGTCAATGGTTACAGGTAACGAGGAAATGTTTTTAAGTTCTAAACGAATCTTAGTCCATAAAGATCCGTCGACTGGCCAACCGCTAAGTGTTATCGTTGTCGACGAATTAAAACTCAATAGATGATATTCTGCATCGGCTAGAGAAATAGTATTGTCATCAGTGGCTGATCTTACTGTTCCGTACACTTGTCGAGTTTCTACATTAAAAATGATACTCCCGTTTAGGTCGTTGGCAGCAGGGCCTCCGTCGACACCTAATTCAGCTGTCAGCACCGATTTAGTTTGAAGATCAGTTAACTCACTAGCCGCAGTAGCTAGGCCATCTTTGATATAAGAGAAATTATCCCTAAATCCTTGGCTGTTATTGTCTTGTCCCGCTACCGGGTAATTTTCATCTATAGATTCGTATGAAATAGCACTTGTCATGATATTGTTGTCCTGTCGTTTCTAAACACGAGATATTTATCTGTGTTATCACCGGTGACAGAATCTATTATGTATCTGTCAATGGTGTAGTCAATTTGGCTAAAATCAAAAGCCTTATTCTTGATATTTAATATAATATCGTCAGCTCTTCCTGGTTTGCAGTAGCATAAGGGTATAGCTGGGGTGTAGCCAAGTTCTTGGACCGAACCGTCTTGTATGGTTCTCATCCAAAGAGGTAGATAATTACGTTCAGTTAGCCCTAACTGCTCGATCCTATATCTCCATAACGAAATACTCGATGGCTGTTTTAATATAGTTTTTGGGTCACCTGCAAACATGTCGCTTCTATCTGCACTTACAGAAAACGGTTTTGGCTCGCCCCAGTTCCTAATTGAATAATCATAGGGGCCGCCGTAGAATATATTAGTCTGATCAACAGTGATAGCAAACGGACTAAATTCGGTAGCAGTCGCTGGATCTAGATATACTCCGTCTTTTTCTAGCGGGTCGATCATTTCAATGTAGACCACTTCGTAGACTGTATCTGTTGTACCTGGAAGATTAGCCTTGGCTTTTTTAATATCACCAAATATAAATCGTTTTTTCTTGTGATTTTGGCCAATTACTGAAACATACTGTGCGGCAGTTTTAGTTTCGATACCGCCATATACTAACATTTTTAAATCTGGTTGCACACCAAAGTTTGGATCACTTGGTCTATAAATTGCGGTGATGTCAAACACATCGGCATCAGTGATGAACGACTTAAACAAGGTTCTCTGATCTTGTTTTAAGAAAGGTCTCGTAAAGATATTGCTGTAAAGTCTATCGTTGGGTGTTTCTATAGTTAGAGTAAATGTCTGTGATATAGCACTATAGCCTGCGATGTCTCTAGCTAAAATCGTAAACACATAAACTTTGTCAAAGGTAGTTTCGTTTACATCAAAGGTTAGATCTCCGCCATCGAAAGTAACTATTCCAGGATCTTCAACAGAACCAAACTGATTCACTTTACCTACGATTTCGCCGTCGAGATTTAGTGTTAATCCTGGAGGTAGAGATCCACTTTGTATAGTATAGATAATCACAGAATCTACAAGAGTGCTGGTAGCTGTTACAGATAAGTTGCTGATGTAGTTAGCCCCAATGGATCCAAGATCCTCACTAGTAGTCCAAGACATCACACTATCAACTTCACCAATGACCTGAACAGTGAACGTTCTTTTACTAATAGCAACTTCTTCGGTTTCGCTAAGGCGTGTCGCAGTCACGGTAAATCTATAAGTTTTAGTGATCGCTGGTTGATAAGGAATTACTCCAAAAACTTCTGCTGAGCCAGGATCAAATTGCATACCGGGTGGCAATCGACTAGCAGTTAGATCTGGATTTGTAGTATCTAAAGAATAGACAACTGGTCCTAGATCTAAGTCTTCGTAGGTCTCTAATTTAAATGTTTGGTAATTGTTAGCTCGTCTAATTCCTAGATCCGCCGGAGTTACCCATATAGGAGCACGTACATAAGTTATGTCAGCAGTAAACACCCCTGTTCCCGAAGTAGTGATAACGTTGTCAGCTCTAAAGAAATCATCACCGACGACATATATTCTAAATTTTCTTTTTGTTACAGAATCACCGTCTGTTACTGTGACGATAAATTCGTAGTTTCTGTTTAATTTTTTTGGACTCTGACTAGGTGCGCTAAAATCATAGATGCTTAAATCATATACATAACTGTCATAACCGTTTGATGATCTATAACCGAAATCGTAGGCAACTGTATCGTAGAGACCTGTGTCAAAGAATCCGTTACCGTCATTTAGGCCGATAGCTAGTGCTGGCTGCACCCACCCAACTATTCTTCCTGAATCTGTTAATACCAGACCCGGAGGTAATTCTCCGTCATCACTGGCTATGAAAAATTTTAATTCTTGCCCGGCCGCAGTGTCTCGATCGATCACTGACAATTGGAAATCTATGTATGAACTATCTAAAATATAATAAGCATCATTTGGACCAATGGGCAACGACCCGTCAGCGGTTAACCATGCTGGTTCGTCTGGACCTTCAATGGTTATTATAAATGTTCTGTCTGAAATTTGACCATTGTAAGAAGCACGTATAACAAATTTGAAATCAGTTGTCCTTGCAACTTCAAACGGTGTTCCAACGATCCTATCTTCGTCTATTCGAAGTCCTGGCGGCAAAGATCCAGTGATAACTTGGAAGGTAACTAGGCTACTGTCGTCAAACGTATTTTCATAGGTTATCGGTAAAGCTAGATCTACAACACTTCGTTCGTTGATAGTTCCAAGGCTGTATCCTGATTTTTCTGTCCATATTGCCAGTGCCATTGTTTTACCTAAAATTTATATTCAATAAGGAAACACTTCCAGAGGTCCTTACGCCGACTTCGCTGTTGTAAGGCATGTAAAGATATCTTGTTGGACCGCCTCGTATAGATCTTTGATTAGTATAATCATTGTCTAGGCCAGTATCATACATGGTACTAGTAACAGTACTATTGTGTACTAGTGTCTTTAATTGTTCATTGCTGGCCTGAGGATATAATTGTAGGTATAATGCGCCAACACCACAGACCTGAGGACTAGCCATGCTAGTTCCGCTGATGTTTGTTTGTTTGTAACTACTGTTTAGGTAGTACGATAATGCGCTAAACGCATTAGTGTTGCTACAAGAACTCATGATGTCTGAACCTGGCGCATAGATATCAACACCCGGGCCCGATTCGCTAAAAACACTTTTTTGATCTAATGACGAAGAATAAGAAGTAGAGTCAATGCTGCCTACCATAAATGCTTCTGTACTGTAAGGACTAGATCCCCTATGGTAATAAACATTGCCATAAAAAGAGCTAGTATAATAGTTGTCGTAGTCAAGACCTCCGGATACATCTATTTTTTGATAACTGTTACCTGCCGCAATGCAAACATGCACTCCTTCGTCGATTAACTCTTGCAGATCAGAATCAACTGATGAAACTCTTACAGCATGTCTGTATCCGAATAACGATGAAGAACCGATCATTCCTTTACTGGTATCTCTTGAAGTTCCAGTCCATGCGACTCCCCTATAAGAACCACCTGTAATGTTAGAAAAATATGCGCCGTAGCCCCAGCTCATGTTTACTATAGTTGGTCTTTTGTAACCAGTGACTGGATCAACAGGTTTATTTCTGTGCCATAATTTAACAACATCAAAACAGTCAGTGATGCTAATACCGGTATTCTCATCGCCAGACCCTTCTAAACCACTGACCTTTAAAGAATATATTCTAGCGTTCTTGGCCCAACCGTAGGTTTTTCCAGCTACGATTCCGCCAACGTGTGTTCCGTGTCCGTCGTAGTCTCTATAGTGATTAACTGATTGTGTTCCTGATACACCACTGGCAGAATACCAATCTATTTGTTGAACTCTGCTCATGCCGTTCGCATCTGTGAACTCTGGGTGTCCAACTTCTAAGCCGCTGTCGTGTATGACAACATCAACGCCTGTACCGTCAAGAGTGTAAGTGTAGTCACCGGAAACTGTTGTAGAAGTTCCGTAGGGATTGTTTTGCGAAATACAACGTCTTAATCCCCAATTGACATAGTTTCCACTGTCACTGGTTGTTTTAGTAAAATTTGAAGACTGTCTAGCATTATGTCCAATAACTAAATCGTCACGCTGTTGTGGCGGAATCTCAACGCCAAATACTCTTGGATCTTGTCGTAGTAATTCTGCTTCACTGTCAGTTAGAGCGTAGTGACAACTACGCAGACTAGCATCTCTATTGTTTACAATATCGACTCTGCGACTAGGAACAAACCCGTCCTCGTCTGATGCATTTTCAATCTCGTTCCAAAATGCATCATAGTCAACACCTTTTTTAAGACTGACAATGTATTCTTTTTCCATAATATTACCAAGTTGTTAGTGCTGAACGTTTCCATGTATTGGTTGCAGTACAGACATAGACATAGTCCGCATCCCATGCAATAGTTCCTCGAACTCCGGTTGAACTTGCTGTTGCAGGAGGAAGAGATGTTTCTAAAATTAGTGGTCCACTCTTAATAGTGATAGGATTGCTGCCAGTGCCGGAATCAATATCGATTGGTCCTACTGATGCTAGACTCATAACACCTAGGGAAATCAAACTTAGATTTGTTCCTGATGAAATTTCTAAATCATCTAGAGCACCGATTATATGCGGTCCTACTCCGTCGAGTGTTATACCACCGCCGTCAGTGATAACAATGGTTCCACTTAATGAAGCAGTCGGTCCGCCCCATACACCGTTTTGATAAAATTCAACTGCATTTGTTGTGCTGTTATAGATTGCATCACCATTTGCGGCAACTAGCGCATTTCTTTCTGTACTACTGTAGCTCTTAAGTCTTAAGGTTCCACCAGTAATTCTTACAGCAACACCTGCATTTAGATCGATAGTAGTAGCTGATGTAATTTCTGGAGTACCAACAGATGTGCTAACGAATTCTTCTGCATATACTGTATTAGAAACTCTAAGATCATTATCAACTAGAACATCGGAATTAAAAACTACTGCCGGTGTAAAGCTAATACCTGAAGAATCTGTAGTATCAATATTTGATCCGGTAAATGTAACCGACCCAGTTCCGGATCCGCTTACACTAGTCCACGATAAAAGTCCAGCACCGTTAGTGGTAAGAACTTGACCATTGGTTCCGTCTGTGTTTGGATATTGTAGTCCTTCAATGATAACCTTTCCAGAACCGTTAGCTCTTAATTCTAAGTTAGCATTTGACACATAAGTTGATATGTAATTACCGCTAAGTCTAATTTGACCGTTATCAATGTTACCACCAACTACAGCATTATTTGTAATGTAAACATCCTGCTGATTATTAATAACCATAGCAGTCGCAGTAACACCGTTTATGTCTGTAGTAGAGAATCTTATTCTTCCCGGGACTCGACCAGTACCTGGCGCACCGTTGACTTCGCCTCTAATAAACGCGGCAGTCTGCAAGGCTGTTCCGTCATAGCCCTGGAATCTAACAGTATAGAGTGTATCGTTGTTTTGAACAGTAGTCGGTGAGCTAGAACTTCCTCTATGTTTAGCAAAGGTAAAGTTGCGGCTAGATGAGTTACTAGAATAATGATTATGTGTCTCGTCAGTGTTGGTAAACACTAGACCAGAAGGTGCGGCGTCGAATATAACACCCTGCGTAAACTTAACAGTCTGATCTGATTCAACAACAAATGCTGTAGTTAACGCACCAGTGGTTGCATTAGCAGTTAAGAATCTCAATCTGCCTGGTACTTTACCAGTTGATACTGTTCCGGACACTTCAGTTCGTACAGCACTAACAGCTACATCATCTGTACCGTCAAAGGCTGTGTATCTTAGATCAAATAGTTTGTCGCCGTTGGCAACAGTTAGTGGTGCGCCCAGCGTTCCTCTCGATCTATTAAGAGTGAGTAAACTTGGAGTTTCTGCACTAGTAACTGATGACTTTAAAAAAGCTAGACTAACGCCAGTGGCACCGTTTAGGATTCTGATCCTGTTACTGGTATTATCTGATTCGTCACCGAAATCGATGACTCTTGATTTAATTCTTAAATCAATATCTGTAGCAGTCTCGATGAATGCATCTGTGGTATAAGCATACATTCTTAACTTTTCAGCACCAAGAGCTGAAACAGTTAACGGAGAATCAACGTCGAGTTCACTGCCGTTCCAGGTTACTGCGGTTATACTGTCAATCTCTGCACCGTTAACGGGATAAAATGCTAGTTGTTGTGCAGTACCGGTATTGATATATCCACTACCTCCACTACCCGTAACTAGTGTTCCGCCAGCAGTGGTACCGTCACCGACGTACAGTCTTTTTTGATCAGTGGTATAGACAAGCTCACCTTCTGCAGGTGTAAAACCCAATCTGTCTGATTCAAGGCCTCTTCTAATTTTTAAAGCCATTGTGTTCTCCTAAATCCTTAAAATGTTCCTGCATCTAGCGCAAATTCTAAAGGCTCGGTAAATGTACCAAAGTCTAGGTCTCCACCTAGTTCAATAGTTCCGCCGCCCGTGCCACCTACTACAGTGGCATTTAATGTGATATTTTGACTTCCGTCGACTGTAGCTGAACCAGTGACATCTCCAGCTAGAGTTAATGTTCTTGGAGTTACCCATGCAGATGCAGTAGATGCATTACCTGTTAACTCGCCAATGATAGAACCAGTTCCTTGTATATTAAACCCGTTAAGGTTTAAATTTCCTCCTAGTTCAGGACTAGTATCCTCGACTAGATTGTTAATAGATGCTGGGGGTATTTCTCGTGGGCTTGCTTCAACCCATACAGATCCGTAGCGTATGTATAATCGCCCGTCGACTGTGTTCCACCATAGTTCGCCTTCTTCTACGCCCGAAGTTGGTGGAGTAGAACCAACGTTAGCTCCATACAAAGAACCAAAAAGTTCAGATAAATTAGAATTAACTTTCTCAAACGCCGTGCGAAGATCGTCACCTGTGCCGTCGTTAGCGTATGTTCCTAGATTAACAGTCTGTAATGCCATATCTCGCTCTCATTATAGTATATTTAGCTGGTTCGAACTTTTGCCAAACCTAGCAGTTTAAATATGCGTATATAAAACCAACCTAGGTCAAATTCCCAGGGTTTTGCACTTAGTTTAGGGCTAGCGGGCGCCAAGTGATGATTATTATGCAGTTCTTCTCCGCCTATGACTATGCCCCACGGGCTGATGTTACGGCTAGCATCTTTAGTTTCACCGTTGCGATAACCCCACCAGTGTCCGATTCCATTTACAACTCCTGCTGCCCAGAATGGTATCCATAGCATTTGTACAGCCCACACGATTAAGCCCCACGGTCCAAAGAACAGTAGATCTATGATCAGCATTAGAAGAATACCAAGGCGGCTATGTGAGCTGTACAAATTCCGTTCAATCCAGTCGCTAGGCGTACCAACGCCGTACTGTTCTATCATCTCCTTATCTTTACTAGCTGAATGATAAAGTCCAGCACCTTTGAAGAACACACGCTTGATACCATAGACCAAGGGACTGTGAGGATCGCCTTGTTGATCTGTGAATCTATGATGCTTACGGTGTATAGCAACCCACTGTTTTGTAACCATCCCAGTAGTAAGCCACAGCCAAAAACGCATGAAGTGTGCTACTACTGGGTTAAACTCCACTGCTCTATGTGCTTGACTACGATGCAGGTAAAGTGTAACGCAGGCAATGGTAATGTGTGTGAGTAGTAGAGTTATTAGTATTGTCACCATATTAAACCCAGTTGCCGCCAACTTGTTGCCAGTGGTTGTCTGTAAAGATTAATGTACAAATACTAGCAGTTAGGATCTGGCCTGGACCATCATTGCCGCCAAAAGGCCAAAATTCTGCGTTTAGATATTGAGTGTCTCCGTTGCGACCGTGATTAACATATACCTTAATATTTTCCGGAGCCGTAGTGTTCGGGGTAGGAACGAGATACATGATCTGTCCTTCAACACCGTCTGCTAGGTAGTAGTTATTATCACCAGTGTTATTAGTAAGTTTGTTAATAGATTTGGTCAAGTCTATTGCTGTTCTATCCTGTTGAACTGTGTCTACACTAATATTTGAAACGCTTCCAGGAGTTCCTCCTAGATCGCCGGAATCTAGTGTACCGATAGTGTCATTTACTGTACTATTACCACTTGTGGCAGTAACAGTATATGCGGCCACTCCACTAGTAACTACTACTGTAAAAGTAACTACACCTAACGTAAATGGCCCGTAGTTTCCATCTACAAGTGGGTTGGCAAATGTGCTATCTGATAAAGTCATTGCCGTGCCAACGTCATCGGCAATACCAACTTTTTCCACTGTGCTCTTAACTACAGCACCCGGTAATGTGATAGTACCAACATTGTCTAGATATAGCTCGTTGCTTTGTCCGGTTGAGTTTTCAGTTCTTAACGTTATTTGGGAGCCGCCTCGAGCAGTTATAGTAACATAGCCACCACTACCAAACGTATTAGAATCACCGCTTTCAATGTTGACATATCCGCCGTTGCCAGTATCACTCTGTCCTGCTTGGAAGTTTAAGTAACCACCGCTGCCGGTAAGTTGTCCACGACCAGCACGGATTTTGATATCACCACCGTCACCGCCTGCATCTCCACCAGGACCTGCCCATAGATAAACGTCGCCACCTTCACCAGTAGTTCCAGTATAACCCGGAGCACCTTGGATAATAACTCGTTCAGCACTATTATAATCTGTTGTCGAAAGAGGCCCATAAATGATAGCCTGTTGTGACGGGTCATTAAACTTCAATGTTTGTCCAGTACCGCTTGGGTTAGCATTATCGCTGATAGGTACAGTTAGCGTTGGTAGGTTAATAGAACCATCATTGTTAAACTGCCAAGAGTGTTGTGTAGTTCCGTCACCGCGAGAGTTAGTTCCAATTTGAACACCGCTGGCGTAAGAACCAATCTTCACATAGTTATAGTCATCACCTAAGAATAAATCATTGTACGGTGTAGACGAGTTACTACCGTCAAACGCAATGTGGAAGTGTGCTGGATCGCCCGGAGCTTCCATATTTGTGCCTAGAGCCAATGTTCCTCTGCCAGTGTCTAGCAACATACCTGCATAGTTAGTCACAGTATCTCCACTAAATGTAAAGTTTCCTGTATCTGCTGTCAATCCGCTAGATCCTTCAAACTCACTATAGTAGCTGATGTCGTTCCAGTAGTTCAAACTATTGTTCTTATCGTCAACTTTAGTCCAAGTAATTGTATTGTAATTGGTTAGTTCGCCACGGAATACTTGTTCGTCGTCGTTGGCACAATAGATATATCCACCGGCAAATCCTAATGCGTCAATGTACTCACCGTGACTCCAAGTTAGAGTTGCTGTACCAGTAAAGGAAGAGAATCCATCTGTCGCAAAAGGTATGGTCAGTGCCGCGTCTGTATATACACTACCGCCATCGCCTATGTAGAATGTACCATTATAGTCTGTGACGCTTGATCCTGTTACGGTAAACTTTTCGCCTTGAGCACGGAAACTTGTACCTGTATAGGTAATTGCTGATGTACTAGAACTAGACCAAGTGTCAATAGTTGCTGTGTACGGTGCTGGAATACTTACCCACGGACCATCAGGAACATCTGTCCAGAATACAACATGACCTGCGGCTGAACTCATTGCCCATATATCTAATGCTCCAAACTCACCGTCAGTATAAGTTGTCATTCCCGAAGTTGCTTCTTCTACGGTCAGTCCGTCTAGGTTGGTGTTGTTGAAGATTATTTGAGTGAATAACGCAGGATCCCATTCACCCCAATTTACAGCAGTAGAGGGTATAGTATCACTTGTTCCCCAAAAACTATCATTTGTAATTGCGAACCATCTATCGCCAAGGTTAGGACTATCAAAATATTCTATAGCCTTAAAGTTAGCATCGGCTGAAATAAAGTTTGAACTGGTAGTTAGTTCTTGGGTAATGTCAGTTGTCCACCATAGGCCGCCACCCTTAGCACCAGAATTGGTGTTTCTGTCTGCTGAAATTAGCCAGCCGCCTTGTGCGTAGTGAATGTCAGTAAATCTTAGATCAACAGCATCATCTGTAAAGAATGTAGATAAGTCTGTAGCATTAACACGAGTCTCATTCCAAGTAACCGCATCTGTTGAATGTAGTATGATTGGCTCTCTTGGGCTTGTTTGCGTACTAAGACCAACTGCTACCCAAGGCGGAGTTGCTGTGGGGAAGTATTGTACCTGTGTTAGAAAATAACTTCCGCTACCGTCTGTGCCTGTGATTAGTGTAGGCTGTGTTGTCGGACTTGATGTAGAATACAATCCGGCCGTGTCAGCATCGACGTTAATGTCATGTCCCGAATAAACAATTTTATTAGGACCAACAGCCACGGTACCAATTTGATTTAATCCTGTGTCAAATGTTGCGGAGAATGTTGTACCGTCTCTACTATAAGTTATATTTCCATCGACGTTGGCAACTACATACATTGGACCTATTAAGGTGCCAGTGTAGGCTGTAGTCTGTATGCTACCGTCGGGGAATGTTATGCTACCGTTTGAGTTTAGAACTAAAGTAGCACTACCGTTGGTTAAGTAACTGCCCGCTGTTGCACCAGTACCACCAAAATCTGCATTGAAACCGATGTCGTCCCAGTATTCAAAATCATTAGCCTGATTGTCAACTATGGTCCAAACTGACAAGTCATCGTGCGGTGCTGTTAAGAGTTGTTCGTCGTCATTACCAATTAAGAACTTATTAAGGCCATAGCCCACCGCATCGATGTATGTTCCTCTGTTTAGAATTGCTGACGCACTTTCAAATGTAGCGAATCCGCTAGAATCTAATGCTGTTGTACAAGCAGAATCTGTGAATACACGATATTCTTTGCCGGTGCTAGAAAAATTATAAGCAGTTAATATAATATCGTCTATTACATCAGTGCCGCCAAACTCTGTTCCAGAGATTGTAAATTCGTGCCCCCATCCATACAGGCCAGTGCCCGGTATAGTTATGTTAGAGCCAGTTAAGTAAAACTCTGCATCAACTACTAATTCTAGGGTAAAGTCTTCGCCGACAACCACGGTATAGGTTCCTGGAATCCAGTTAGTATTGCGGTTATTGCTAGGGCGGCTGAGAAAATTATCAGGAATGCCAAATGTTTTTACATATCTAGTGCCATTGTAGTCACTAGGTGTTGCTCCTGTGATAGTTAATTTTTCTATGCCGTTAAAGTTATTTCCATCCCAGTCTGTACCGCCAAGGGTCATTGTAAACCCTGTAATCACGGTAGAGCCGCCTGCGAGTACACTATCAATTGTACAAGTGTATGCGTTAGGAACTAGGCCGCTCCAAATGGTGCCGCCGTTTGTTGTGTATAAAATCTGCCCTTCACTGCTGGCTATCATAAATGTGCCATTGCCACCTGCGCTTTCATAAAAGCCGTTGTCGGACATTCCAAGTCTGTAGTCATAGTCATCGGCTATACTACTGAGACTATATTGAGTCCAAGTTGATGATAGTGGATTTGCTCCTGAACTAACATATATTCTTTGTCCTACAATAGAATCGTCATCGTCTAGAACAAACCAGTTTGATCCAGTCCAAGTTACACTATCAATGCTCGGCGGAGTGTCAAGTCCGGTAAAAGTTATGAATTGAGCTTCGGCAAGTTCACTAGTTAAATCAGTTGTGTAGAACGCACCTTGTCCAGCAGTTTCTGAATTATAGTCTGACGCAGTGATAAACCAACCTGTGCCATCGTAGTCTACCGAGGTAAACTCTCTTGCGTTTGTAAAAGCGATATACTCAGAATTTACACTTCCCACGGTCCAAGAAGATCCGTCGGTAGTATAGGCAAATGCTGGAACATCGTTGCCGACCGCCGGGCTAAATCTACCCACAGCAACTACATAGTTGCCGCCCACTTGTACATCATTCCAATTATATGAGCCTTCTACTTCTGATGTAATGGTAATTAGTGTCGGTTGTACTCCCGGCTCTTCTGCTACCCAAAGATCGTCATCACCGGAAATGTAAACTATAAAGTCACGATGAACAGCAACTCTATCTAAACCTAAACTACCTTCACCGTCAGGAAACGATGCTACTTGTGTCCAAGTTTCGCCGTCACTGCTGTAAGCACTTTCGCCAGAGTTGTTAACAACTATGAATAACGGCTCACCACCTGTTGTGACTTCACCGCCTGTGTAGGCTGTAGTTTGTACACTACCATCGGGGAATGTTATGTGTCCGCTAGTATCGAATGTCCATTCTTTCACTGCCGAACCGTCGGTCAAATCTGTGCCAATAACAACATTGTTTTTAGCCGACAAGTGAAGTTCATCACCATTAGCATCGATCCAAATATCATCTGCGGCATCAAGATGTATATCAGCATCTTGATCTGGCTCTTCTCTTGTAGTTACTAGATTAAAATCTTTATTGGCTACGGTTAAAGATGTATTGCCCTCATCTACATTAACTACTATGTCACCAATTCCGCCTCCACCGCCTACATTTTCAATTTCGTCTGCTCGCATCTTAGGACGAAACGGAATCTGTACCCAGTCCCCAGCATTAAAGTTATCTAAAGCATTAGATACTGTTGTAGCCCACATATTGCCTGCTTCAGCAAATGATTTGTCAGCACTTAAGAATGTACCTTCGAGGCCTTCCATAACACTAATTTCTTCAATTTCACCGTCGTCTAGTCCTTCAATATTATAAGCGGCTGCTGAAAACAAATTACTAGGAGTTTGTGTACCGCTTCTATACAAATATTCTGCGTTGTCTATAACGCTAATAGCGTTAGCATCACTGCCAAATGTATCCGGATTAACACCATCTACATCTTCAACTTCCTCTACACGATAATTTGTAGCCTGTGTAACACCAGGAATAACAACTCCCGTTGTACCTGCTTGTAAGTCAACTCCACCAATTCTTAAATTGGCACCTTGTATTTCAAATGCTTTCTTTGCCATGTCGTTATTCCTTAAATTGCGTTAGATGTTAATGATATTGCGTGTACACTGGCTGTTACGCTGTTTGTAGCACTTACAGGTCTACAGGTTATTTCTATTAATCCGGATGTTACATTTAGTCGTCCGTCAAATGTTGCCATTCCGGCTGCTCCTGAGTAGGTAACACCGTAGGCTGTTACGTGTATGATATTGTTTGTTTGTCCGCGAACTGCGATAATGTCACAGGCCTGTGTTTCTGGAGAACTTCCACCGTCCTCAAGTCCTTCTACCATGACAAATAACTTGATAGCCATTTGATCTGTGGCCACTCCTGTATAAATCACTGTGTCAGTACCTGCTAAACAAGTTGTATTGTCTTGATAACTCTGTGTAATGTCACCTGGATATGATACATTACCTAGTGTGTTTATAGAAAGTTCATAAGCTCCTTGTGCGATCGCTCCTGGAATTGCACCACCTCCTAGTAACCCGTCAGTATCTGTTAAATCGTTAACATCTGTGGGAATAGTTGGTTTGTTTGTTAGGTCATCATATGATCCACTAAACCCTGCAGGGACATCGCTGAGTGTGATAAATCCTGCACCGTTGACTAATTGGTTAGTGTTTGTAGGAATGGCCGGAATATCTTCACTTGTGATAAAGTTACTAACGTCCGGAATAGCAAACGGTTCGCCGTCTAATGTTAGAGTACCGTCACTTTCCAAGGTAAACGCATGACTGTTATTTGATAATGTATCTCCAACTGTTGAAGTAACAGTTGCAGTCATTGTGTTTGTAACGTCATCGTATGTAAAAGTAATTCCATTGTTGTTACCGTCAACAAACATAGGAGCAACGCGATCTTGCGTGGCACCTGTAACTGCTACAGACGAAGAAGTTGTGGTTTCTCCTGCCCACTTAACGCCATCGTAGACGTATTGTATTCCATTTGGAGCATCATATATCTGACCCTCTGTTGGATTACTTGGAAATGTTAGTACTGTCATTTA
>JACCEB010163047.1_pt1 | contig 91212 bp, 91 predicted proteins | sample 7454761 | NCBI WGS metagenome assembly JACCEB01 (sample SAMN15323454, study PRJNA562643) | freshwater metagenome | isolation source: river surface water | place: USA:Blue River Watershed | collected 2017-08-18 | reverse complement strand
TTTCTTCTTCATTTTCTTCTTCATTTTCTTCTTCATTTTCTTCTTCATTTTCTTCTTCATTTTCTTCTTCATTTTCTTCTTCATTTTCTTCTTCATTTTCTTCTTCATTATTTTCAGCTATATGAAGTTCTCCTAATACAACTTGGATTGTTTCCGAAAATTGTAAATTATTTTCTAGCATAATTTTTTCAATCCGGTTAGGATGCATTAGATATTTAGAATAACCTTCTTTAATAGCATTTTTAAACCTCTTAATTTGGCTTTCATATACTTCGCAACGAGATTTAACATCTTGTAACTTTTCTTGAAGAGGTGGTAAAACATTAAGATAAACATCATCCATATACATTTCATCTTCTAAAGTATGTTCGTAATCAGCACTTGGCCATACAGCATATATATTTGCCAGTTCAATTGCAATACCTCGTTTTAAATTTTTTTTGAGTTTTTTTAATGGTAAATAATAATCATATGGTGTTTTTTCTTGATTAGTTTCCATTTTTTTGGTTTTTTATATATAAAAATTATAAAAAACAAATTCAATTTTATGAATTATGATTTCTTTATAATATAGTTATTGGAATATTGTTAAATTTAGATGCGATTATTGAAAACCCAGATATGGAACCACAATATATATGTTCTGAATTTGTTAATAAATAAAATTCAGTTACAGCATCTAATATTTGCTGTATTGACGTATTTGTTAAACTAGTATGTCCTATGTTACAATTAGTTATGATAATTTGATTATATTTTTCTTTAATTTTTAGTTTATAACTATTATTATCGCAAAAAAATATGATATTTTTAGATTGGTTTTCTTCAATACATTTAAATAGTTTTTCTTCATCATATTTTCTTACGTCATTTTTAACCATTACAAAAGATTTATCAGTTTCTAAAAATTTATCACCTAATCTTAAATGTATTGAATTATAATTAATAATATCAGATGATAATAATTTTTTACTATTTAATTTAACTTCATCTGAAAAATAAAAAATATTATTAATATATTGTGGTATTTTCTCATAAGAAATAGAATTATAAAAAATCATTGGTTTAACAATATTATATACATTTTCGTGAAGATTTAACAATTGGGATTCATAATTAATTATTTGAATTTTTTTTAATTGATTTTTGGTAATATACATTTTGTCATATTTTAATCTAATAAATTGTTCTAATGGAATATTATTTATTAAATAATATAATTTATAATTATATTTGATACATATAATTAATGCATATATAAAAAACTTAATACAATCACCAATTCCACCTTCAGTTACATCAAAGCTGTAAACAACTATCTTTTTTAATTGTTCATAATTATTTATATATTGTTCCATGATTTTTATTTTTAGTGAATATAAAAATAGAAAAAAAACAAACGCTTTATTTTTGGATATTTTAGATAATTGTTCAATTAAAAATTACACCAACCGAAAAGAAAAATGAATTATCCTTCAATTAAATTTGTTCCATTATCTTCACTTACAGTATTTGGTTCTTTAAAAAATTTGTTAAATAAAAAGGTCGAGAATAAGACAAAACCAATTATTAACCCTATTTTATATTTATTATTATCTGTTTTTGTAATAAAATAACCAAAAACAATTGCCAAAATGACATAAACACCCATTTTATACATACCTTTATTGGTGTTTTGATTGGTTTTATTATCATTTTCCAATAAAAGTGTAGTTCTGGATGTTTCTTTTATTTCAGGAATAATTGGGGGTGATGATTCTGAAATATTATTTTTTTCATTTTTTTCATTTTTTTCTTTATTATCAGATGTTGAACCGATTTCTTGTGTTTTATTATTTTCTTTATTTTCCATTTTAGTTTATTTTATATAATCTAGGTTTTATAATAATCTAGAAAAGATAAAAATTAAAATAACTTAAAAAAATAAAATAGGTTCTTTTTGAGTAAAATTTAATCTAAAAATTGAAAAAAAAAATCAAATAAATATGAAATAAAATTCTTGAATCCTGTGAAATGTCATATTCATTAGACACCAGTATGGTGATGACCCATGCACGTGTGAAACAAATACGTGAACACATGAAAGGTTATCACAAGGTCTGGACGTTAATCGTTACCGGTAAGTTTGGATTTGACGTGTCTCGTCACACCAAAGAATGGTGGATGTCAGTCAAGAACCGTGACCACATTGCGATTTCTTTTGTATCCTTTCGGATTAATAAACATTACTATCAGTATGATGTCGATGACCATGTACCATCCGAATGGGTGGATGACATAAAAATGCGTATGTATGAAGTTCAACAAGTGCAGCTCAGCTACCTGAAACTTTAACTTTTTAACAGACACAATATTTTTTATATCAGAATTATATTATGTAAAATAGCATGATTTAATGATTAGCGTACTTAAAAATTGAAAATAATAAAATTTAAAATAGCATTGTAATTTCCTGACTTTCGTAACATGGCTTTTCCGTCACCATACGAGTTTACTGGCTCTACGAACGAGGAGCACGTGAAGAACTTCCGGCGCTTTATGAGTGGCCACACTGACATGTGGGACATCTTTGCAACAATGTCTTTACCGGAGCACTCACTCGCTGGTCAGAACGGACGTGCGAAGTATGCCGGGTTAAATTGGGACTCCTCGGAGACACTCTATCAGGCGGCGATCACAGTCATCAATTTTGAGATGAATGGTCTTCGCAACATCGAGGATTACATTCCTGGTGCGAAGCAAGCCATAGTCTTCATGTTGGCGGACGTTTATCGTCTGAACAAGGAGGCACTGACTCCCCGTAATCACTCTGGTTGGTAAAACCTCTTTCACCTGCCTAAATTTTATTTTTTGTTTTATAAATATTTTTTATATGTTTCTAGGGCTTTGATACGATTTGCGGCATAATCAACACATGGCTTAGGATACTTAATTTTATCAGAATCCGAATATTTTACATAAGATTCGTTCCACGTGTGTATGTCTTTCGGTGGCACATCTTTAAGTTCCGGTAGCCAAAATTTGATATATTCCGCATTCTTATCAAATTTTTCTGATTGTAACCAAGGGTTAAATATTCTAAAGTATGGTTGTGAATCAAACCCACCACCCGCAGACCAAAGCCAACCTCCAACATTACTAGAAGGGTCATAATCTAATAAATGCTGTGCGAAATATTTTTCACCCCATCTCCAATTACACATCAGTGTTTTAACTAAAAAGGAAGCGACAATCATTCTAGCTCTGTTATGCATAAATCCGGTTGTATTAATTTGTTTCATTGCAGCGTCAACAACTGGGAAACCTGTTTCGCCATTACACCATTTCTCAAATAATTCTTTAGTTCCAGACCATTTAATTTTATCAAATCTTTCATCCATTGATTTCCCTTCAAGAACTTTGGGATTAAAATAAATAGCCTGTGCATAAAAGTCATGCCAATATAATTCATTGAAGAAGGCACTATCTTTTGGTAAATTTTTCTTAAATCCATAAAAAACTTCACGTAATGAGATACATCCAAATTTGATATATCCACTTAAAAAAGTTGTTTTGAATGTTAAGTCATCTCTTTTTTTTACATAATCAATAAAATTCTTTGAGTTTTGAATAATAGCTAGACCTAGACTGCGTCCTCCATGAACATTAATTTGTTCATTTTTTTTATAATATTTTTCCAAAATATCAGCTCCTACACCACCGGACAGTGAATATAATTTACCGTGAAATTTTACTGGTTCTGGGACTTTTATTTTAATTGCTTTATTTTTATAAGGTGTATATTTTGTATATGGTGACCCACCATCAGTTTTAATTGATTCTATTGGTGTTAATGTATAATCTTCAGCTAGAATTAATTCAATTCCTGTTTTTTCTAAAAAAGCTCTAAGTTCTTGGTCTCTTTTTTTGGCAAAAGGTGTATAATCCTGATTGGTGTAAACTCTTTTTACTTCACTTTTTTTTGATTTTAATATGTCTTTTAACACATCCAAATCATGTCCATGGAAAACAGTTAATTTTTGATTTGATAATTCCTCTAGTTCTTTTAATGATTCATGCATAAATTGTATTGAATTTTGGCTTTTATATGAATTCGCATCTGAAACCTGAATTGGATTAACAATAAAAATAGGATAAACTTTTGTGCTTTCACTGATAGCTTTTAATAAACCAGTATTATCATCGAGACGTAAATCTCTTCTAAAAATAAATATTGAAGACATGTATGTATTATTGATTTTAGATATTTTAGATATTATTATATACTTTTTAGAAAAAAGTAATCTCAAAAATAAAATTTCTAAATAAAAAGCAAAATACAAGAAATATAAAAGAAATAAAGATGATGACAAAAAATAAAATGGTAATAAATGGTGCATGGAATTTACCTAGAGTTCTTGCAAGTTCTAGAATTCTCACATTTATTTATTTACCTATAATTTTTCTTTCATTACAATTTAATATTCAAGAACATAATAAACTATTTTTTATAGGTTTATCTTTAGTATTATTAATTTATTTATGGATAAATTTGATATTGGTTGCTTATCGTGCTTTAGATAAAAATTTTACCGGAGGTTTAAAAATAAGAAAAGTAATAACATTATTTATTATGTCAACATTGACGTATGCATTCTTTTATTATGCTATGATAAATTATAATGTAAATGCTTTTCAATCGATAATAGGTGTAAAAAAAATAGTAGAACACGACCCTTATTTAGCTTATTTTGATATGACTTTCTTTTCAGCAAATGTAATAACAACATTAGGTTATAATTTTGATTTTAGTCCTAGATTTAGATTTTTAAAATTTATAGTGATGACACAATGTTTTGCTAGCATAATACTATTAATGATACTTTTATCAAGAGCTATTTAATTTTTTATTATTCTTTTATAATTTTACGATATGTATTTAATGCCATTGGTATTATAATATCTGGTTTTGATACAATTGAATCATTTGAATAAATCTTAAATACATTATAAATAATTCTAGGAATTGACATACCATCTTTACTTCTAGGAAATCTAAAATATGGTATAGCTCCTTCTTCCATCTTCTGAAATTTTTCATTTACATGTTTTTCTTCTAAAATGTTTTTTTCATTAACCCAATATTTATCATATGATATTTGATAAGTATCTTTATATAATTCATATTCTTTTTGAAATCCTAGCAATCTATAACTGCTAGCTATATAGATTTTATTTTCATTTATGTTATAAATTAATTTAATATATGTTGGGTCAAAACTATATCCTATTGACCCTTCTATAAATAGTATATTATTATCATTTATTATATTTTCAGCTCTAAAAATGACATCTTCATCATCTATTTCAGTTAAAGGAATCGAAAAACCATTAACATTGTCTATTTTCGTGGTTAAAGAATTATTAATTATGACAAATGTATTGATATGTTCATTGTCATTTATAAATTTATTATTGGAAAAATGTATGGTATCCATTTTATTTATAATAAATAATATTAGTAAAATAGTTATACTAGTTATATTATTTATAAAAATTAAAATAAAAACTATAGTCATAATCATGTAACTAGAACATCATACTTCAAAAAAGTTATGTTCTAGTTACATGATTATCTGCTTGATGAATAAATTTAAATAAAAAGTGTTTAAGATTATTTGCCTAATAGTTATCTAGATAAGATACTACATCTAGAAATGATTGTTAAATTAAAATCATTATTCAATAAAACTTTAAAATATATATTACCCATAACGTTAACATATTTTTCTTATTTGATTATTTTAAACAGTTATAATTATTTCCTAAATGATGGTTTTAGTATTCCAACTGAATTAAGAGGTTGGTTTTTAATGTCTATTATTTCTCCTATCATGACAGGACTTTTATCAACCAGTAATTGGATAAATTGGATTGAGAGACATATATTATATTCTCATATATGGGATGAAAAAATAAATGGTTCAAATGTTATTGAATGGTTAACTCTATATTTAATGAAAAATAAAATTTATGCTTTTGATGGTTTAACTAAAATCATAACTAATAAAAATTCTATTTGGTGGAATGATAATAAAACATTATCTGCACGTCCTCAAATCTATGAATTACCTTCTGGATGGATTATTTTCAAATACAAATCATTATATTTATTAGCATATTTTCCTTATCCATCTATTCATGAAACTAGTTATTCACCCACAATTAATACTTTTTCTAATATAACCATTTATTCATTAAAAAAAATAAGTTGGAGTGAGTTTTTGGAAGACATTAGTAATTTTTACTATGATAATAATCAAAATACACATAAAATGATTGTTTATAGAAATATTGAAAAATATGTTGATGATGGATGTAAAACAATGATTGATTTAAGAGATGACGCATCTATTGAAATGTGTTTTGGTAATCCAGAAAAAGAAAAAGTATGGAATAGTGTTTTAAATTTTTTTAATATAGAAACAAAAAATTACTTTAAAAAGTTAAATCAACCTTATAAAACGGCATATTTAATTCATGGACCTACTGGAACTGGTAAAACTGAATTATTATTTCAATTGGTTTCTTATACCTGGAGGCTTTATCAAAGACCATTATATATAATTAATCCAACTGGATTAAATGACAGCCAACTGGAAGAAATGTTTAATGGTATTCAATCAGGCTTTATTTTAGTTGATGAATGGGATTTATTTTTAGATAATACAAATACTAATAATTCTACAAATAAAGATATTACAATGCCTAGTTTAAATTGTTGGCTTAATATTTTAGATAGAGCTCCTGGTGAATTAATATTTTGGTTTACAACAAATAATTATCAAAATCTAGCAAAATTTAATGATGGTGCTTTAATTAGACCAGGAAGAATTGATCATATTCATAAATTTGATAAAATGACTGCAAATGAAGTTAGAAAAGCTTGGAATTATTTTAATCCAAATGATAATAATCTTAAAATGATAAAAGATGAAGACCTAGACGGGTTAACTATTTCACATATTATAAATCATCTTAAAAAAAAATTACCAATTTATGAATTATCCAATCAAATAACAAAAACAAATTAAATATATAGGTTTAAAATAAAATAATTTTGTATTACATAAATAATAAAATGTTAATTAATTATGAATCTATAATTGCTGTCTTAAAAAAAAATAATATTAATGTATTTGGTGTTTTACATGTTGGTGCACATGAGTGTGAAGAGCTTTCATTTTATCAAAAATTAGGGTTAAATCCAGAAGATATAATTTGGATTGATGCAATTGATTCAAAAATAAATGAAGCAAAAAATAGAGGCATACCAAATATGTATAATGCTGTTATAACAGATAAAGATGACAGTGATGTTGTGTTTAATGTTTCAAATAATGTGCAATCTTCGAGTGTTTTGGAATTTGGAACACATTCTATAGAACATTCATGGGTAGTTTATGTAGACAAAATAAATAAAAAAAGTATAACTATTGATTCTTTTTTTAAAAGAAATAATTTACAAGCTTCTAAATGTAATTTCTGGAATTTTGATATTCAAGGAGCAGAATTAATGGCATTAAAAGGAGCAATAGAATCGTTAAAATATGCGGAAGTGTTATATCTTGAAGTTAATGAAAAAGAGTTATATAAAAATTGTGGACTAATTAATGATATAGATATTTTTTTATCACAATATAAATTCAAAAGAGTTTTAACAAATATGACTAAACATGGATGGGGTGATGCTTTATATATCTTACAAAAATAAAAAAAAATCATAGAGGAAACTCCTCCATTTCATGAAATTCATAATGGTTAACATATTTAATTTCTAATGTGATTGCCATATGAAGCTGTTTAAACAAAACGTTAGTTGGATTTTGTTTTGCCATCATACAATAATATTTTGCAGCTTTGACCAATAAATCTTTATGGTCAACAATTGATATTTGTTTCATAACTGATTGTGCAGCCTTTAATTGTATTTTCATAATAATTAATTTTTCACACATTTTTCTCAAGTGGCTGTTATAGATAACAATTTGAGAATTGATTTTCCTTTTTGCTTTTTCTAACTGTTCACGATGGAAAAATCCATGGAATTGTCCAATCGTCAAATTCTGTTTATCAATTAAAGCTTGTTGGTTTTTACATTCCCATAGTAAAGAAACCATAATAGTATACATGAAAGGAGGTATAACTGGAGTAATTTGTTGTTGTTTTTTTGGTTGTTCAGAATCGGAAGTATCTAACCATGTAAGTAATTTACTTCCTTGAGGTAGAGTTTCTTTAAGAGCCATGATGTGTATTTTAATTAAATAATAAATTCAAATGTTTAATCAATTTTTTGAATATATTATCTTACAAAAAGTAAAAAACTCTTAGTCATATATTTAGTTAAAAAACAAAATATATTACAAAGATTATTAAAGTTATAGTCAAGTATGTTCCACCTAATGACATTAATGCAATACCTGCATTAAGCATTTGTCGATATTTAACAACTGAACTACCTGAAGCAATTCCTACAAGCTTTGGTTGAGCTATCTGACATAACACGAGACCAATAATAAAAATAATACTGGCAATCGCCATATTAATGATAAGAGATTTTTTACTAGGAACCATTTTGTATTTTAATTTTTAATATATAAAAAGAATATAAGAAATGAACTATGTAAGGTGTATCAATTTTGGAAAAAGGACCAATGAGGAACAGGATATGAAGATAAATATTGGAATGGATATCTATATGGTTTACGATATAAAGTTTTTTCATAAAACACTGTGTTTTTTGGTGCACTCTTCCAATTTAATAAAGGTGTTTGTGTATAAACATCCCATCCTTTGGAGAAGTCCATAAAATCTGTATTGGTAAGAGTTGTTGTAAAGTCTTCTTTGACCCCTTTATTTTTCTCATTTTGGAGATTAACTTCGAAGTCTTTAACTATTTCCGAGCTATTCATATCATCAATTGTTTTTGGTGTATCTTTATAACTAAAAATACATAAAATTAATAATATGAGTGCAATTACTGTTAAAAGTGGTAAATCCATTCTTTTTCTAATAATATTTTACATTATTAAGAGAAAAATAAAATAAATAAATGTTGTAATCTAGATTGCTAGTTCTGTTTCATATAAAGTCATACGAAGACTATTTGATGGTTTTCCCCCTTCATCTTCCAGTTCTTTGATATATTTTAAAGCTTGATTAATTAAATTAATAAAAATCTGACTATGTGTCTTTTCAGCAATATATTTAAAAAAATCATTAAATGAACTAATTTTAAAATTAACTGGGTTTTGTATCCAATCTAGGAATTCTTGGTCAAAAATAATATTTGTTCCTTTAATGACATGATATGATAACAAGCTAGTTGTTTCTTCTAATTTATTTTTTTGTCTAGTTCTAGATACATCACAGTTCTCAGGTTTAATTAAAAATTGTTTAAAGCTAACCGCATCTGGATTAATATGATTAAATATTTTTGCTATTTGTAATGCAAAGAATTTCTTTTCTTGAAAAAAGAGTTCATCTCTTATTTCATCTATTTTTTGTAAATCAGATATATCTAGAATAGGTTTATTTTTTATAGTTTTATTTTCCAAATAATAAATTTGATAAGCATTAGCAAAAGAATTTAGAAAAACCGTTAAAGATTCAGTTAATGCTTCAAAAATTCGAGGCCCTTCATTATTAATAATTTGATAATGACAATTAACATCAACTTTTTCAGACATAAAATTATGAGAAAGGTCAACATTATAATAATGAATTGATTCATGTAATATTAATTTAAAATGTTCTTCTTTTCTCCAAATATTAATATATTTATCAGTTATAGAAGATTGATATGTGCATCCTGAATTTACTTCATCTGGTCCAAAAACCTTTCCTTTTCTAGGAAAGTGTTTAGGTGTGTCTAGAAGATAAATATCAAAATTAATAGGTGTTTTATTATAAATATGTTCTGGTTTGTTTTTAATATATAATCTATAAACTGATTTCATTCTAGCATATAAAAAAGCCCAATAAATATTATCTAGTGGTATGAGGTCATTTGTTTGTAATTTAAAACTTAATTCTGAATCTTTATATTCGTAAAGATATTTGAAGCCTAGCTCTATTTGTTGCCTAATTTTAAGAGAAATAAATCGTAAAGAATTTTCTAATTGATTAATTATTTCTTGTATGACATTTGACATATCTAGAATTTCATGTTCTAGTAACATCTTTGTTGTAAATTGTTTTTTATTTTCTAGAAAGTTAGTTAAAGCATCAATAAAAGTAATGTTTGTTATGGGTGAATTATCATATATTTCTACATTATATTTATTAAACCATTCACCTAATGATTGACTAGAATTGATTTTTTGTAAATCTTTAATAATATGTTCATCAAATTTTAAATTTTGACATAGACATTGATTATATTTTTTATTATTTAATAATTTTAAAAAAAGATATTCTAGGTTAGTGTCCGTCGTTTTTTTTATTTGTTTTTGTTTTGATAGTTTGATGGTTTGTGGATTAAATTCCGATACTAATGAATGGTAAATTTGACAATATTGAGACATCCAATTAAATAACTTTTGTTTGTTTTGTAATGTATATTTTCTAGATAATAAAGATGTTCTAGGTGTAAATTCTCTAACTTCTTTATTTAATTTGGTAAGTGTCCTTTTTAAATGTAATTTCATTTTTAAATGTTATCTTTACTTATTATTATTTATTATACTTTTTACTTTTTATTACAAATTCAAAAATAAATCAAAGTGTAAAATTGATGCTTTATTTATTAAATCCTAAATGAAAAACAAAAATATTGATGTCATTGCTAAAAATGATTATATTTTATAAATTTTTTCCTATAATAATATATGGTTGAATATTTTTCTTATCTTTTGTATATGAATATAATCCTAGTAAATCGGATATTTCTTTATATAATGCTTTATTTTCTTTTTTATTTACATTATTACAATAACAATCATCTATGATTTGTTTAATTGCTTTAGGTTCAATTTGATATATTTCTTTATTATTTAAATATTGATTATTTTTTAATTTTGCTTTCATACATTTTTCAATAAGTTTATTATTTTTAACTAATGCATAATAATTCAGTTCGACTTCTTTTATTCTGCCTACGTTATAATTTCTCAATCTTCTAACTATATCAATTGTTCTACCAATCTTTAATATATTTGGTTTTGTTTCATCTACAACAAAAAAATAAATAGATTCAAATCCAGTGAATTTGTTTATATCTCTTTTATTTTCTATTGCTTGATATATAAGTTTTTGATTTTCTACAAGAAATTGTCGTAATTTAATAAAATACATCCTAACTGTTTCTGATTGTTCACTATCCCCACTCATTGCTAATCTTTCAAAACATGGATAATTAACCATATAAGTAACACCAGACGTAACTCCTGTCTGAACTTTAATAAAATCTACCTTTTCAAAAAAAATTTTATTTTTTGAAAATTGATTTAATAATCTTTTTCTTAAATTATGTAATGTAACACCTAAATAATCTGCAATTGTTGAATCTTTAATATGAAAATTTAATTCTTCACCAATTTTAAATTTTGAAAAAAATGTATTGATAAAATCAGTATCAATATCTGTATGTTTTTTAAGTAATACGATAAAAGATGTATCAGGGATTAATTTTGTTTTCATTTTTATAATATAAAAAGATATTTTTTTAATATGTCTGGGTGGCGCCATACTTTAATTGTTAATTTTAGAATGAATTAAACATAAATCATACAAAAAAATAATAAAAGAAAAATTGAATGAATATAAAAATACTTATGATTAATAACATGTAAATTTGTAATGAATAATACTGATTATCAATATACAACATATCCTGATTTTTTAAACAGGAAAATAATTGATGGTTTTAGAAAGTTAATAAAAGATACTTCTAAAATTATAGATTATTACCAAAAATATAACTATCATAATGAATCACAACAATTAAAATGTAAATTATCAATGTTTCAAAAAGCTTATATTGTGATTAAAAATTTCAGAACTGAAATAACGAATGGTAAAGAACTTACTGGAATGAGGGGTATAAGTCCTGGAATTCCAGAAAGGATAAATATGATTTTAGAATATGGAATTACAAATGATTTTGCTCAAGAAGATATTAATAATGCTTATTTGGCATGCCCAGATACTAACGAAGTTGGTGATAAAGGTGACGATTTTGTCTTATTTTTAGATAGTCCATTAAGTGGTGATACATCTAGAAGCACTTCACCAACATCTCAAACTTTCATGTATGATAATTATCAAAAATCAGAAGGTTATTTAAATACATTAAAAAATGTTTCAACTAACATGTTTAATGGTATAAAAAATAATATATCAAATCCATTTCAAAGAACAACTAACCAGAATCATCTAGCTGGTGGGTATCTAGAAGATGATTATGAACATAATGATTCATTTATTAATATACCCACATCTCAGATTGTTTAAAATTAAAATCATTAGATATTTTTAACTTTTATTTTTGTATTTAGAAATAGTCATCATCTGAATCTTCTTCATCTTCGTCTGAATCATCATCATCTTCATCATCAATTATTTGTTGAATCTCAGATTTATGCTTTTTATAGAATAATTCATTGATTTTTTTAATTGCTTGTTTAGCATTAACTCCTCCCTTAGCATTATCTAAATTATTTATTACACTTCTAACATCACCTAGAAATGATTCACTATTTGTGGTAGGAGTAGGAGAAGGTTTTGCTTTATTATCATTTTTACCTTCTGTTTTATTTTCTGTTTTATTTTCTGTTTTATTATTTTTAGTATTTTTTGACATAGTCTCTTTTTCATCTGGTTTTTTAGTTGGTTTAAAAAACCCTGGATTTAATTTTTGAAGGGCTAAGCTTTTTATTTCATTTTCATCTTCTGAAGATGGTGTTTTAGTTGATTTGTTTGTAACATCTTCATAATCTTCTGAAATATCTTCTTCATCAACGTCTTCTTCATTATCTTCTTCATTATCTTTTTTAGGTTTCTTTGATGGTGTGGGTTTAGATTTATTATTTTTAGTATTATTATTTTTCTTTTTTGGTTTAGTGTCATCTACAATATTTGAATCTTCGCCGACAATTGGAACTATTTCAGAACTAAAGTTTTCAGTAATATCATTATTATTTACAGGAGTTTTTGGGTAATATAAAGCTAAGATTGAGAAGGCTAACATAAATCCTAGAACTTTATTAAATACTAAAATTAACATGGTTAGAACAATAACTAGAGCTAGAATAACAGGATTAAATAAAATATGATAGTATAAATCAGGATTATTTCTTAACCCTATTGTATAGCCTATTATAATTGCAACCAAAAAATAAGTAAAAATTTGGTTACACAATATTTGTTTTGTAAATTTATTAAATAATCTAACTGGATAATCAACTTTCATTCTTTCTTTTACTATATTTATATAAAAAAAATACCTTGAATTAAAAGTGTAAAAATAAAATCAATAAAGTAATTAAAAATCAGGGGGTCCCTCTTTAATTTTCAGATTAGCAAAAGGGAATCCATTATTAACAACTGTTGAAACAGTGCTTTCTAGTTTAGGAGCTGACTCAGTTACTGTTTTAATAGATTCCATAACATTAGTTTTAGTTGATGTAAAATAATTAAATCCAACAATTGCAACTAATATCAATGAAAAGACTTTAATGTAAGAAATTGTTTCTACTTCAACTTTTTTTTGTTTTTGGTCAAAATGAAAAATAGCAGTTGCAACAAAGGCAATAATAACTGCAATAATATAGGGATTAGATAAATCTAGCATTATTAATTATTTTTTGTTATTATAAAAGTTTAATTATAATAAAACTAAACGCTAAATATGAAATTAAGAAGTTGTGACTAATTTAATGATATCATTGCCAAAATCTCTTATTTTAGCTTCACCAATTCCGGTAATTGATTTTAAAGCAGATAATGTTTTAGGCATGGTTTTAACGATTTCTTCTAATGTTTGATTTGAAAAAATACGATAAGGTGCCATTTTTCGTCTTTTAGCTTCTTCACTTCGATAATTTAATAAAAAATTATATAATGGTAAATGTGTTAAATTATATTTTTCTTGTAGTGTATCATCCATTAATTCAAATGAAAATGCATTAATACCTAACTCTTGACGCTCTTTCTTTTCTTTCTTTTTCTGTTTGGAATCATTTTCTTGTGCATTTAATTCTTGTTGCATTTTAGCTTTTTCTTCTTCTGATTGACTATTTAAAAAGTCTAAAAGGGTATATTTTGCTTTAGTAACAAACATTTTAATTCGTATGTCTGGTTCTTCTTCATCTTGTTGTAAAAACTTATAGCCATTTGATGTTATAATTAAATCTTCGAACCATAATTTAGAGTTACCCTGAACCATCTTTTCAAGCAAGATGTCATTATAAATCATTTTATTAATAATTCTGTAAAGTGTCAATTGGTCAGTATCTAGAACACGACCTTTCATTTTATTCCAATAAGAATCTACAAGCATTTTTTTGGTAATAATTTCATTTGGTTTTTCTTTTTTGATAGTATCAATAATTTCAATGATTTTATAAACATATAAATTCATATCAACTTCTTCTAGATTATCATGTTCTTTATGTCTTTGACAATTGTCACATTTGAAATTACACCACCCTTTTTCTTCTTTTATTTTTTCACCAAAATAATTAGATAGTTGATAATGTCTACAATCAATTATATTTTCAACAAAATTAACCATATCATTAAACTTGTTTAATTGATAATTAATAAGACTATCTTCTGATTGACTAACATCTTTCATATCTTTTTCTTCATCAATAAATGAAATATTATCATGATTGAGGTTTGAAAATGACGATTGATTTTCTTCATCTTGTTTTTTATTTTTAATCATTTTGTTATAGAAGACGACATCTTGGTAACTATAAAAAAGAATACAATCAGATGATTTTCCATCACGTCCGGCTCTTCCAATTTCTTGGTAGTATCCTTCAATTGAAGAAGGTAAATTATAATGAATAACAAACCTAACATCAGGTTTATCAATACCCATGCCAAAAGCAATTGTGGCAACTATGATATTAACTTGTCCAATTAGCCATTGTTTCTGAACTAGTTTGCGAATATTTTGATTTAATCCAGCATGATAGCTTCGCGCAGTCATGTAAATATTCAAATATTCCGCAACTCTTTCAGTTTCTCGGCGTGAATGACAATAAATAACACCACATTGATTTTCATATTTATTTTTAATTAATTCTCTAAGAGGACTTAAATTAGTATCATTCCGATTAATAATTTTAATATTTAAATTATTTCTAAAAAAACTACTAGTTTCTATGTGAGGTTCTTTCATTTCTAAAATATTAATAATATCTTCTTTAACTTTTTGAGTTGCTGTAGCGGTTAATGCCATAATTTTAATATTTGGGAAATTTTTTTTAATAATTCCAATGTTTAAATAACTTGACCGAAAATCATGACCCCAGGTAGAAACACAATGAGCTTCATCAACAACAAAACGACATAATTTATTAACGTTATAAACATCTTTTAACATTTCCATAAATTTGATGTCAGAAATGATGGTTTCAGGTGTTGTGTATAAAAGTGTAAAGCCATTGTTTTGTTTAATTGATTTATAAATATCTTGTCTTTCTTTTTTAGAAACATCTTCATTAATGAACATAGAATTAATGTTTCTTTGTTTTAATTGTAAAATTTGGTCTTCAATAAGTGATTTCAAAGGTGAAACGATTAATGTAAGCCCATTATCAACAATGGCTGGTAATTGATAACATAAGGATTTACCAGACCCGGTTGGACTTAAAATAAGAATATCCTTATCTAAATGTTTAATGATTTTTTCTTGAAATGGTTTTAAAGTGTTAAAACCGTAATATTTTTGTAAAGTTTCTTGATAGATATTCATCTTTGTAACAATCTTATATATATACTTCAAGTAAAGTTTATATACTTTTTTACAAAATAAATTATATTGATTATTATTTTCTAAAATAATAATTAAAGCATAAGATGAAGAGCTCTTTAATATTTGTCATAATATTAATTTCCATATTAGTAATTGTAGCTACATTTTTAGGTTTATATTTTGGAGGTGTTTTTAATAAAAAAGGTAGTACTGGTTCACCAACTTCGAGTCCTGTAATACCAACATCAGGTCCTACTGATTCACCATCTAGTCCGACTAGTTCACCAACATCAAGTCCTGTAATACCAACATCCGGTCCAACTAGTTCGCCATCGAATCCAACAAATGGTCCAACTATTTCCCCTGGATGTTTCCCTAAACCAACTTTAGCCCCTTTACCAGGACCTTCTTTTTCACCAAATGGTACGTGTGTGAATAATCCTTCTGGAATAATTCCTGACGGAACATATCAAGATATAAATCCTAATGTAACAATTTATCGTCCAAAAGTGGCATGCACACCTGTAACATGTTTATCAGTTTATGGTGGACAATGTCAATCGGATGGAAGTTGTAAATATCCACCTGATGCTAATGGAAAAGTTTTTAATCCATTAATTGAATATCCTCATGCAATGGCAACTAATTATTGTGGTTTAGAAGATGGTGGATGTAGTGGTGCATTAGGTGATCCACGTGATTTTATTAATAATGTTAAAAATTGTATTCTTAAGGGTAATAGTCCAGAAAGTCCTCCTAATGGAGCTATAGATGAGAATACAAGATTTGGCGTAACTGCAAATCCACCTATTATGATAGGAGATAGTAATCAATCTTTTGATTTAGTTACAGGAGAAGTGGTTAAAACTTCATATCAGGGGTCAACACCTTATTCAGGTATATGTTATGATGTAAAAGGCCCCACTGGTCGTGCTATTTTAATTCCTTATGACAGATGTGCAGGTTATTGTAAGACAGGTTGTGGGAAAACCTCATCATCAAATTTAAAAAAAAAGAACATAAAATCAGTAAATTTAAAAAACAATGATAATTCAACTGGTAATATAGAATGTGGAATATGTCTCCAAAGTCCAGATTTTCATCCTAAACCAAATTGTCCATGTGTAGGGACAACACCATTAAATAGTAAATGCTGTGGTAAATCTGAATATGGATGTGGTAATTTAGATGGTGACTGTGATTGGTGTGCATCTCAAAATCATCCTCATTTTGATTTAGATAACGGAACATTTAATACAGTATGTAAAGATGATGCTGGTGCATTAGGTTCTTGTGAATTAACAAGTGTAAAACCCTTTAAATGTATTGTTCCACAAAAAATGCCATCTAGTATAACAGGTTATGTTCCTTGTCCAACAAAATCATGGGATACAGGATGCTATGGAACAGGTGATATAACTAAATGTGATAGTCAAAAATATATCAAACCAAATGACTCTGAATGGCCTGATTCAGCTGATGCAAATCATTGGTGTTGTGTAATGGGAAGTGGTGGTGGTGGAGGTGGCGGTGGTGGTTATGTTCAATGTCCAAGTGGTTCATGGGATACTGGAACAATGGGGCCTGTGGATTCATGTCAAGGTGATAAATATCTTAAACCAGGAGATTCTGAATGGCCTGATTCTTCAAAAGCTAATCACTGGTGTTGTGTTTCTGGTCCATCAAAAAATGAAGTTGAAACAAACTACGAATAAATTAAAATTTGTAATTTTTATTTTTTAAGTAATTGTTTATTTTCAAAAAAAATAAAATTAAAAGTATTATTAAATGGTCCTTAAAAGTAAATTAAAAAATATTTATGACAATATATTCATAAGCAAAAAGTGCATCTATTAAAACCGATATATTAAAATTTTATTTGCGACGAAAGTTGTGTTCAAACATAGTATAAAAAAAAATAAAAAAAATTTAGTTTAATTTAGCTTAAGAAAACTTGCTATTAGTTTAATTATCATAGTATAAAAATCTATCCACTCTTAAAATGAGCAAATCCTCAACCACTTTTGAATCTGAAGTTAAAAACTGCTACGCTTACGGCAAATTCGCTGTTGAACTCCTTGAACGCGTTGCGGCTGACCATAAAATGAACTTTGAAACCCTCTGGGGTCAATATTTCCCTAACCTTAGCCATGTAAAGGCTCTTAAGAACGCTCGTCACTTTATTAAGCAATGCGACCCCCGCAACGGTGTTGCCCCGGCTAAGAGCGATTACCACTTTTACCTCACTGAACAATCTAAAGCCATCCAAGACAAGGGTGAAGTTTACGATATCGCCAAACACGGTAAGGAAATCGGTAACCGCTGGAAGGCTCTTTCGGAATCGGAACGTAGCTCGTATGCTGCTCTTGCCTCAGCTGACCGTGAACGTCGCCAAGGTGAACTCGATGCTATTGAAGAACGCATCAAGTCCGGCACTCTCCCCGATTCTCCTTTCCGTCGTAGCCCTCGTCACCGCACCGGTAACGTGAGCGCTCTTAACATGTATGTTCGTGAGATGACCCAAAAAATCCGCGAATCTGAACCCACCCTTCCCAACACTGCTCGTATGCAACGTATCCATGTTCAATGGAAACAACTCTCGGCTGATGACCACAAGCGTTACCAAGCCCTCGCTGATGCCGCCAACAAAGCCAATGCTGAATCGAAGGCGGCTGAAGCCGGCCCTGTAGTTACAGCTGTTTCGGCTGCTGCTAAACTCGAAAGCAAGGCCAAAGCTGCTAAGGCAGCTAAACCGGTTAAAGCGGCTACCCCAGCTCCCGTAGCTGCTCCAGCGCCAGTTGCGGCTAAATCGGCTAAGGGTGCTAAACCAACCAAAGCTGAAGTTGCTACACCTGCCCCAACCAAAGCCACCCCAGCTGCTAAACCGACTAAAGCCGCCACACCAGCTCCTACCCCTGCTCCCGCTAAAGTAGAAGCGAAGGCTGGCAAGAAGGGCTCGAAAGGCAAATAAACTAAACTTTTTAGAAAAAAATTTTAATAAAAATATATAAAAAAAAATAAAAAAAAATAAAAACAAAAACAAAAACAAATACATAAAACCTAACAAAATAAAATAAATATTAGTTAGTCTAGTGTTTTATTAGTTTTTTATTTTTTCACCCTTTTTAATTAAGGATTTCTTTTTCTTAAGAAATTCATATCAATTAGTTGAATAATTTTTTGGCATTCATTATACCATAAATTAAAGACACAATTGTTCCTAGAGCTCCACCTGAATATGAAAGTCCATCTAAGACTGAATATAATGTGTTATTACTCATACCTTGTTTATAAGCATCAACAATCATAATAATTGCACCAACTAAAATAATAATCGCAATTACAACTGCAATAAAATATATTACTTTTTTAGAAAAAATCATATATAATATCATGTTGAATAAAATCATAAGAATAATTGCACCACCTGTAATAGCAGCGCCTTTAAAGAAAGGTTGTTCAGTGACAGTATAATGAAGCGATGCTTTATCACCTTCTACTGCATTATAAATAGCTGGTGTAACTATAATAACTACACACACAATTAATGTTAAAATTGATAAAATACTAATAACTTTCGTATTAGCAACTTTATTTATTGAAGCCATGATGATTTATTTTATATTATAAATCAGAAAAATAAAATTATAAAAAGTCATAATTCAAGTTAGTTTATTTAAGTCTGAGAAGATAAAGAAACTGATTCAATTCACCGACAATTTCATCACGGATATTTAAAATATCTGTATCTCTTTCTAAATCAACTTTTTTATGAACTTCGGTTAAGAAATCTATTAATTCACAAATATATTTTTCTAATTGGTCATTTGTATCAAGATTTTTGATTTTCATAACTGAATGTTCAGTCATCTTTAAATTATAATTAATTTTACCCATAAATACTTCAACATATCTATCAATTAATTCAGCTAATTTTCCATGTAAATTATCGGTTGCTTTATGAGTCGCATATGATTTAGTCTTCCAATGATAAAGTTTAATATTATGATGAGCTTCCATCATACATTGAATAAATTCCGATAAAACAGTTTCTCTATCCACCTTTCCATCAGTTTCTGCTTGATTTTTTTTCATACTTCTTTTCCCACCTTTCATTGATTTTGATTTAAATGATTTGGGCATATTTTATGTGATTTTTTTTTTTATTATTAAATGAGAATAAAATTCTTTTTTGCTTATTATTTTTGCTTATTATTTTTGATTCTTATTATTATAATTGGTAATTTCTTGAATGGTGCTACCTAATTCTTCATCTTGTTTACCAATAAAAGGATTAAAAACAAACCATCTATCGGCTTCTTGATTAGGTTTCCATGCTTGGTCAAGTGCCCAATCCTCCCAATTAACTCCGGAAGTTCTATCACTTGGCATATTTTTTACGGATTTTTCAAAAGTTTTGATTAAAATTGGATAATATTCACGATTAATCAAATACCCTGAACTTGTTTGAGCCTTTTTTACCTTTTTTAAAAAAGGTAATTGGGTATCTTTTTCTGTTCCATACATATGAGTTAACATAATAACATCCCATTGTTTTTTATTCATTTTTTCAAATAAATCATTAAACATTTTATGAGTTTGTTCTGACTTAGTATTGAATTTAAAATCATCTTCCAATATTAAAACATTATTAAACCCATTTTCCGAAGCGTATTTTAAAGCATCTAAATGACTTTTAGCACAACCTAAGTGACCATTTCCAGGTGTATAATGAGCCCTAATTCTATGGACTTTATTCATGTCAACCCTTTGTTCTTCTAATTGTTTTGTAATTGATTCGAGTCTATCAGGACGTTTATCTAAATTGATAAATAAAATTTGGTCTACTTGATTCATACCACCTGGAAAAGGTTGTGGTTTGTTATTAATAAAACCTTCAATCTTTTTGGCCTTTATTTTTTTTACAATCAAATAAATAAACAATGCAATTAAAATGATAACTAGAATTGCAATACATACATTACCCCATGTAAATTTAACTTTCATCATTTTACTTCTACTTTTATCTTTTTAATTCTTATAGAAAAAATAAAAAATAAAAATTTAATTTGCTGATTGACATATCTAGAATTACTTTTTCTAGATACATCAAAGTCTAAAAATAAAAATACAAAGAATCTAGTTAAATGTTACATTTAATTTTGCTTTTATATTTTCTATTTCATTATTATTTCTGATTTGAGATTGTAATAATTCATTTAATTGAGGTAAGAAAAATAACCGTATATCATCTTCTTTTTTTGTTAAATTAAGTAATAAATCATCGCATTTAAGTTTTTCAGAATTATATGATAATTCTAAAATTTCTAGTTGCCTCATTTCTAGGTCAATGAATTGTAATCGTTTAGTAATTTCTTCTAATCTATATTTACTTTTTTTTTGTAATACAACCTTTTTCGTCAGAATAGTATCTTTTTGATTTGTAATAGTATCCAAATTTTCTTTTAGTTTATTACAGTCGTCTTGACATTTTTTTATTAAAGAATCAATATCAGCAATTTTTGCATCATATTCTTCAGTAATTTTTTTGATTTGATTATCATTCTGATGTTTTAAACCATTTAAATATTCATAATGTTCTTGAATATCTTTTTCAATATTTTTTATTTTTTCTTCTCGAATTGCTTTTTCTTCATTATATTTAGCTTCTTGATTTTGATATTCTATATGTAATTTATCAATATTATCAGATTCATTTTTTATTTCTAATCGAATATCTTGTAATCTTGATTTATTTTTTTCATAAAAGAATTTAGTTTTTTGTTTTTGTGTATTTTGACGATTAGTTAAAGCATGCATACTATATTGATTCTGTTCCATCTTTCTAGTTAATAATTCTATTTCATTTTTATACGGATCATTATCGATAGCATGATTCTGAGCTTTAATTATATTATTTAATTCAATTAATAATTGTTGATATTCTTTATTTAAAGAATCTTGTTCTGCTTTTAATTCTCCTAGATTTTGTCGTAAACTCCAAGCTGAATTACTTAAATCAGTTCTACCTCGGTTAATATCTAGTTCTATATTTTTTATTTTCTGTTCAATCGTAGAAATTGATTCTGAATTACTATTTATCTTTTTTTCAACATCTAGAATCGCTTGTTTTTTTTCATCAATATTTGCATTATATTCATTCGATATATTTTTTATCCATTTAGATTGTTTTTCACACAAAATAGCTTTCTCCTTTTCAGCATTTAATAATCCATCTTCCAATTGTTTTAATTGTTTTTTAAAATTTTTTGTTTCTTGTAAACAATTATTCATCATTCGTAAATTATCCCTTCTTTCTAATTTTTTATTTAAATCAGAACTATTTAATTCTTCTTTTAAAATATCAACTGTTTCATTTATATCAGCAATTTTATTGCAATGGTTATCTTTATATTCAAGCCATTTATTATGGAAAATATTAAAATCATCTAGTGTTGAATTTAATTTATTTTGAATGAAATCAAATCTTTGATTCCATCCCATTTTATCACCCTTTAAATTAATTTTAATGTTAAATAAATCATTTTGTAAAACTTCATAATGTTTTGCTTTAATAACATCATATTCATGTAATTCTTTTTGTTTTATTTTAATAGCATTTAGAAAAGTTACAGTTTTATCTTCCAAAACTTTTATTTCTTTTTGTTGATTATTTTTCACTATATCACTATCTTCATTTTCTAATTTTTGATTAATTTGTATAATTTCATCATTTAAACTATTTTTTTCCGATGTATAATTATTTCTAGCATTATCAATCTTGGTTCTTAATCTTTCCAATGATTTTAAAGCTTTTTGACGCTCTATATTAATTTCATTTAATTTTGATGTTTCTTGTGATTTTATATCATTAATTTTATTGTTTATTATATATTTCAAATCATTAAGAGCATTATATTGTTGAAGATATAACGTTTCATTTTCTGAATTCATTTTTTATATTACTATTCTTATTCTTATATAAATATTATATTTTTTATACTTAAACTATTACATGACTTAATTTATTGGACAAACATAAGGAACTACAATATCGGGATAATCATTATAAACATATGGCATATAAGATATTGAATGATAATCAGGGTCAAAAGAAAATCGGTCAATCATAGTTGGAGTGAAATTAACAATTAAAGGGGTTTTTTGATTACAATTAGTTTGTAAATAATAATGTTTTACTGGTGGTGAACATCTAGGTGAATAATATAAAGGAGGATATAATTCTCTTGTTGGTATATTCCAAACCCATGGAACCCAGCCTTCTTTATTTTTATGTAAAATAATATAACATGATACAAGAATTATTAGTAAAAATATAAGTAAAATCGTATTTTTATCATAAGTCATTATGTAATTATATTTTGATTAGATTTTATAAAGTTTCTCTTTATTTAGTTAAAAAGAAATCAAAAATGTTTGGCTTTGAAATTCCTATATCAAAAAAAACAAAAAAGACTAAAAAGCCAGTGAAAAAGACTAAAAAACTTCAGAAACAAAAGAAATCAAAACTTCCAAGCACAAAACCTAATCCAGATATTTGTAATCCAGCTGTTGTCGGTGATAAAAAAGGAAAATCGCTGTCATGTTTTGATTTTGAGTCTTTAGTTAAGATAGTAACTGGTTGGAATAAAGAACACCCAGAAGACCTTATTAAAATTCCTAAAATAAATAACGAAACTAATAAAAATAAATTATGGAAGGAAATTGATATTAGATTAAAAGGTAAATGCACCTCTGAATGGTGTTGGATTGAACAAGAATTTGTTAAAAGAGTTGGTAATAAAGAATTAGAAAGCAATTTTAGACCTAAAATGCCTCGAAGTTGGAAGAAAAACCCATATGAATGGTTAAGTTCTGTAGATATTCAATCAGTTATGTCGCAATATGAAGAAAAGTATCCAGAATTTTATTTTATCGGGCCAGTACCAATTGATTTTGATTACCGTGAAAATATGGGTCAATGTGTTGTTAATGAATTATGCAACATTAGTATCACTAATTTATTAAAGAGAAATATAACAAAAGTGGGGATTATATTTAATCTTGATAAACATGACCAACCGGGTTCTCACTGGATTGCTCTTTTTATGGATATAAAAGAACATATAATTTGTTTTTTTGATTCATATGGTCATGAACCACCAAATGAAATTAAAGTATTGATAGATAGATTACAAAAACAAGCTAGTGAATTACCACCACCTAATAATTTTGAATTTACTTACAATTGTAATAAAACTAGACACCAATATCAACACTCAGAATGTGGTGTTTATTCTATTTATTTTGTTATTCAATTACTTGAAAAGAAAAAGACATTTAATGAATTACAATCTAGAATACCAGACGAATTTGTAAACAAAAAACGAAAATATTTCTTCTTAGCTGAATAAACTTTTTTAGAAAAAAAGTTTTATCAAAAAAATGAAGGTGTTATCAAAAAAATGAAGGTGTTATCAAAAAAATGAAGGTGTTATCAAAAAAATGAAGGTGTTATCAAAAAAATGAAGGTGTTATCAAAAAAATGAAGGTGTTATAAAAACATCTAAATTTGATTGTTTTTTAATTTAAGATTTTGATTATATTTATATGTATATATATCATCAATACAAATGGATAATAAACAAACTATTGTTGATAATTTTACGATTGAAGAAGTTAATATTATAGATAATAAAAAAGAAGGTCCTACTACAATATATTATAAAACAGCTGCAGGAGAAAAGGGCTCAGTCATGTTTAGAGGTAATTATAAAAATGGAGATTTTTATGGTGAATTTACAGAGTATTATAAAGATGGTATAATAAAATCTACAGGAGAATTTAATGGACCTATCAGACGTGGTATATCTAAATCATATCATAAAAATGGTAATCTAGCTACTATATCTAATTATCATGAATCTGGATGTTATGATGGTGAAGTTAAAATGTATAATAATTATGGAATTTTAGCTTCAAGTTATTATTATCATATGGGAACATTAAAAAGATTTAATGAATATGTAATTTAAGATTTTTTCAATAACATTATATATAATATAATATGAATAATAATCTAGAATTGGATATGTTTATGAATATTGATAAGAAACTTGAACCACTTAATCATGATGTAAATAAAGATATAAATAATAAAAATATTACTGGTAAAATTATCCATTATTATGATAATGGACAAATTAAATTAATAGGTAATTATAATGAAAAAGGTATATTAGATGGTGAATTTACATTTTTTTATGATAATGGTAATATTCATTATATAGGGTTTTATATTAATGGTAATTTATATGGTGATTATAAAAAATATTATAAAAATGGGAAAAAGGAAGAAGAAGGAAAGTATTTAAATAATATATATCATGGTGAAATTAAAAATTATAATGAATTAGGTGATTTAATATCAACTTCTTATTATATAAATGGAATTATTAAATATTGTAATGGAACTTATTTTTGAGTTGATTTCTAGATAAGTATGAATAAAAAAATTAGAAGTTTGTTTTTTATTGTAAAATTATCATTATATAATTTAAAAGGAAATTATATAATATATTTAATAAGAAATAAAGTAAAAAATTACAATGTCATCATCTATCCGTGATATTTATTTATCTGAAAACAATGTTGATTTTCTTTATCGTGATGTTTCAGAACAAGTAGCTCAAAAGGTCAACTATAATATGAATACTTCTCCTAAATATAAAAAAACTTTTAATGGTATGATGGAAAAAGTCTATCAAAATGTTGATGCCAATACATCTAATAACTTAGCATCTTTAAATCGTTATACTGTTCAAAAAATTACAAATTATTTTGTTGACCAATTTTCTAAAAAACAAAATAAAAATAGTTCAGTTAATTCTTCTATGATGGGTATGAACAGTTCTAATCATTTTATTGATAGACCTGCTAGAGCCATTGTAGGTAATTCTTCTGAAGATGTTATTAGTAACCGTTTAGATACTTTACAACATGAGAGACAATCATTAAATGATATACAATTACCTAAAAACCCAAATCCTCAGGGGTTTAAACCAAAGTCTGTTCAAGAATTAGACCCTGTTAATAAAGAAGAAACTGAACAAAGATATAAGAATCTTCTTGCATCACGAGGAGATTTAAATATAGCCAACAATCCTTTTAATCCATCCGGACAAAATGCATCATTATTAAATACAGATACTACAAATCAAACTGCACCTAGAAATGTATCAATTGAAATTGTCGAAACACAAAATGAAAATATCAAAAAGATAAATAGTAAAAAAGTAGAAAAAACTGAGGAATATAATATTTTACCTTTTACATTAAATTCTGATTTCACAGACCAAGCTAATAATTTAGGTCAACCTTTATATTTTAATGAAGAACAATTAAATGAAGTAACATCTGCTAGTGTAGGGAATAGATTTGAAGATTTACAGAAAATAAGAAATCAAGAAATATCGGATTTTCTTAATTATCAAAAATCTGTTGAAAATAAAACAATTGTTCATAATCCTCAAGAAATAAGAGAAGGATTTGTAGCAGATGTTCCTAGTAATAATAAATTTTCAAGTGATAGAGTTGTAAGTGATTTTCTAGGTGACCGAATGGCAGTTGAACATGGAAATACAATTAGAAACCCATCTGAAATAAATCGCACTGAAATATTTTCAAAACTTATTGTCGATGACAATGAATCAAATAAACATAAAGAAAGCAAACATAATTCTGCTTTTGATACTACATTAGATACCGGAAACCCAATTTATGATTTTCTTTTAAGTCAAATTAGAGACTCAAAGAGAGAATATCAGGATGTTGCTAATTATTTTGTTGTTAGTAGTGAAGACCGTAAATGGGAAAATAATGCCGAAAATCGTTACAACTTTTTAATTAATTTTAGACCATCTGATACTCAAACAGGTGTTGGTATTGACCAATTATATCGTAATGTTGTATCTGTTGAAGTCATTAAAGTTATTTTCCCTCATGACCGATTGGCAGTCCCATTTGACAATAGAATTTATTTAGATTTACAATCTTATCCCTTTTTAGTTATGGATATTGATGAATTAGATGGTGTATTTAAAGGTAGTAATAATACTGTAAATGAAGCGTTTGCTCTTCTTTTATTTGATAAAGCATATGATTCTGAGGTTTTAACATGTGACCAAATCAAGAATTGTTTAACTAGACCAGACCCGGAAGATAATATTTATAAACGGTTTGACCGTCAATTTAAACGTGGATTTATGTCATTCTGTCCCTTCCTTTTTGAAAAGAAGAAATATCCTAATACACCATTGGCTTCATTAAACAGAATGACTATTAAATTCTATCGACCAGATGGACAAATTATTAGTAGTGACCAAGACCATTTAGAAATTCAAAATATTCAATCAATTGTATTAGCTGATAAAGATTTAAAAAAGACAACCGGATTTCCTAATACACTTACCGGGAAATATGTAGAAATAACTACTAAAACATATTTCAGTAACAGAATATTTAGAGTAGGTGATTTAATTAAAATTAAAAATTATAAATTAAAATCAACAGTTACTAGTGATGAAAAACATTGGTTTGCTGAATTCATTAATCGACCTCAAGGTCATATTATTATCAATCTTGAACATGAACTTTCTAATGTAGACTCATCAAATGAAGGTTATATTAACAAGCTTTATATTTCACCTGCCGGTGAACTTGACAAAAAGACTGGAACATTAGACCCTACAACATATCATGATACTGCAGGAGACCCAGCTGATATGTATTTAATTGATGATGATGTTAATAAACCATCATACGGTCAATTAATTAATTCATCAATGCAAGTTCATATTACATTTAAAATTGTAACTAGAGAAGATAAAACCACCGCAGTTATTAAACCATTTAATGTTTAACTAATTTAATTTATTTGATTTATTTTATTCTTTTTAAATTTCCTTTTTTCTGCTTTGAAGTTCATTAAATCATTAGAATTAGTGATTAATGTGTTTTTAGAGATAGTAAAATCATCTAAAAAAATCATATTATCCGTATTAACTATTAAAGATGATGATGTATCTAGAATAGGATTATTTTCTCTAGATTGTTTATTATTTTTATTTAAATTTATTTGCAGTTTAAATTTGTTTTCTAACTCTGCTAAAATATTTTCATTTTCTAAAAGTGTCTTCTCTAATTCTTCTTTTTCTAGATACATGTTAGTCTTCAAGTCTGAAATATTTTTTTTGATATCTTTAATTTCCTTTACAATAGAAACTAAATTCATTTAATGAATAGTTATAATTTATTTTATAAAATGAAAAAAGCAAAAATTTTAATCAATTGATTTTGTTATTTTGTTTGGTGAAGGAGTATTAAGTTTTATAGATATTGGTGCTTTGCTGGGAATTGGTGTAGATTTAGGTTTTAATTTTGTTTTCTCACCATAGATTAGATTGTATTCTTCATTATCAATATTGAATTTATTGTTGTTTATATATTTAACAGCATCTAGAATTTCTTTATTTGAATAAATATCATTAAGATGATTTTTATGTTCCTCAGACCCTGAATCAATATTAGTTTTTTGCCTTAAAGTTGTAGATTTAAAATTTATTATTTCATTATTTAATGAATCCATTATTTGACTTTGATTTGCTACTCTATGTTCTAAACAGTCACTAGGCATTTTATTCATTGAAGCTATAGGACATAAATCAGTTATTTTACCATATGGTGTATCATTACTAATTTTATTACCATTTATAGTTAATTTAGACAATAATGAATTACACCCTTTAATTTTACCATTTGTTTTTTCTTCTAATAATGAATTTTCATTAATACATTTACGATATTCTTCTTCCGATTTAATATCATCTGCTAATATTTTGGCATTTGTAAAACATTCAATCGTAAAATAATAATAAATTAGAAACATTAAGCCAATTACAAATAATACAGAAACAATCAAATATAACTCTTTTTTATCAATATTCATTCTTTAGTTTCTTTATTTTTAGATAAGAAAAATAAAAAATTATCTTTTTAAGTTAAAAAGTTAGCAAAATTATAATCATAAATAATAAATACAATATGTTTGAATTCTTACAAAAATTTTATTCTTCATTAGCTACTTTCATTGAAATATCTACATTAGTGTTCTTTCCAGAAGATGACTCACAATACAATATAAATGAAAAAGCAAACTCAATTAAAACAGTTGAATATAAATATATAGAAAATATTGTAAAAAAAAATATTCATAAAATACTCGATGAAGATTTTGATGAGATGGATATAAAAATTAGTTCATGTTTAGAAGATATTGATGAAAAACTTGAAATACACAACACTAGATTAAATTTATTAGAGAAAAAAGTTAAAAATCTTACAGAATTAATTAAAATATCAATGGAAAGTCATGAAAAATATGATTATAGTGATATTAAACCTTATCAAGATTTAACACATCCATTAAATTGGCAAGATGAACATATAACAACCGATAATTTTAGAGAGACTGATTTAATTGATGTAACTATTAGTGATAACTTAAAAAATAATGATTATGAGGTTTTAATGAGAGCCTATGAAACATCCTTTGCGATAGTTGATGATGATACTGATAAAGATGATGACGATACTGATAAAGATGATGACGATAATAAAAAAAAGGACACTTAAACACAAAATCAGGATTACTTAATAGTAACACTTACCTTCGTGTAATACCGGGTGAAGTAAATAGTAATCTTGCGGGATGTCTCCAATCTTTGTAATTGAGAAACCGGCGAATCGTTCACCATGTTTTAGTTTTGGCATCGGCGAAAGTTTAATACCAGGCGAAAGTTTCATACCTGTTTGTTCGAAATTCATGTATAAAACAAATCCCTCACTAGCTGCTATTTTTTCCTCTGTAGTTGTTGCTGCGTCGACAGCTTTGCGAATATTCTCATAATATTCGACCATTTCTGGTTCCGGTTCAGGTGCCGACTCAGGTTCTTGTTTGGAAGTTGTCTTCAAGATTCTTCCAGCCTCATTCAACATGGGGAGAATTAAAACATCTTTTCTCTGAAGAATAGTCAATGGCTTTATAGGAACAGCATCCCGAATTCTTTTTTCTTCAATTGCCTTGTGTTCATGGTAATTGATGAGAAGAGTGTGGGTGAAAACTGTTTCATAGACAGAACCATCTTCGATGTTTGTGTCAAAGAGACATGAATTCATCGTCCGACGGTAAACGCTAGAGTTGGGTGGATTTTGTAACTTAGGAAGACCATCCACTGAGAGCAAAATTGCCTTATCTTCATCGGTGGCGTTGTTAAAGGCGATAAAAATTTCGTCTTTTTCCATGAGAGTCACATCATACCATTCCATATAGGATGCTAAGTTGAACTGTTTGGTTTCGCCGTTTTTAAAGGTGACAAAAATTTCACCATTTTCTGCGATTCTACACTTCTGTCCGACAATATCGTCATCAAAGTTCAGCTTTTTCATAAGGTTATCGTTGTGCGACAAGACCTTTTTCATAAATTGGATCACGAGTTCACTGACAACGAAGTCAGATAAGACTGGGTTTGATATCAGTGCAGTCAAACACTCACGTGTCGACGAAGGATTCATGTGGGGTTCCATCATCTTTGAAATTAAGGAAAGGCGGTTTCAGGGAGTTTTGTAATACGATAAATAAATCAAATTTAAAAATCAATTTTTCATATTAAAATGGTCTAAAAAATCACTAAAATGAACCAAATTATACCTTAGTATATTTAGACTTTTCATTATTTTTTTTATAATCTTTCATAAAATTATTAGAAATTGTTTTACCAACCTTTTCTAGGATTCGGTCTTTCATAAAAGGTGCTAAATTTATTAAGAAATTTGAAAAAGCATGTCCCCAATATGCACAAGTATGACCATTTACATTACCCATCATTTTAATAATTTGTTTTACAAAAACATCACTATTAATACTAAACATAGTATCATTTAAGTATTTGGTGTTTTTTGTTAAGACAGCACCAGGTGTTATATTTAAAATATCAAATTTATCTTTGTATTCTTTATATATTGAATTTCCATGATAAAATCCAAAAGCATTTGCTGCTTCATATACACTTAAATAAGGGACAGAAATCTCATTTGTGCTATTTATTCCAAATAAATAATTAGGATGTAAACATTGAGCTGTTATATTAATTAAAGCGCTTTCAACATTAGCGTTTTCTTTTTTTCTTTCAATAAAAAATGGAATAACTAATTGTGTTAATCTAGCTTGAACTAGAGTTCCAGTTGCGATTGACCCTTTTATTAATTCAACTGGCATTTCATGATAAGGTTCCCATGCAGTTCTAAATCCTACATTATTAACTAGAATACCTAATTTATTCCCTAATTCACTAAAAGTAGTTTCTATATCATTGAAGAAATCAGTTTCAAATGCTTTAGTAAAATCTTTATATATAATTTTTGTTTCAACTGAAGGAAACTTTGTTTTGATTTCCTTTTCTGTTGCATCAGTTCTTTTTGAACCAATCATCAATATATTAAATCCTCTTGCTGCAAATTCCATTGCAAAATCATATCCTTGCCCACTAGAAGCCCCAGTTATAACAACCCAAGACCCTTTTCCATATCTTTTTGTTAAATCTAATTCTTTAAGTAAAAAATATTTATTTATACCTTTTGCTAGACTAATCATTAACAAAGTTAATTGTATACAAAATACAAGAATTATAATGAGTAATGCAATCATCATGTATTTTTGTAATGTTTTCGTGCTTGTTATATCACAAAAATCATATAATTCTTTAAAAAAATCAGTAAACGACATTTTATTATACTATTTACTTATTTTTTGATTATTTTTTATTAAATTTTAACGATAAAATTAAAATTAAAGAAGGTAAAGAGAAAAGAAAAAGGATAATGTAAATAAGATTTTTATTTGGTTTTAACTTTTTTTAATGAGTTTTGTAGATTTTATTGGCGAGGACGGCCAGTTCCGCGACCACGTCCGCTAAACCCGGTGCCTGGTGTGCGTGTCGTGCGTGGGGGACCACCGCTTGTGCGACGTTGACCAGGACCAGACGGTGTTGTAAAGCCATCCTTTTGAGCGGAAGATTCGCTTGATTCGGCCGGCTTGCCACTGCTTTGGTGTTGACGAACATTGTGGTCGCACATGAGAGTACCACCAAAAACACCAGTCACATTCACCGCTTGGTTATCGTGCTTAGCCGATTCACCTTCAGTGTTCGAGTCAGCAGTTCCAAGTTGAAAGCTTACATACTCACCTTGTTGAAGAGCACGGTAATCGCTTGTCTTAGGGGTAATGTGTTGTTGATGAACAAAGATATCTTGGTTCTTACGTTCACATTCAGAAATAATGGTAATAAAGCCATAGCCAAGGCGGTTGTTAAACCACTTTACTTGACCTACGAAGCTAGTTGAGTCTTGAGACATTTTATTTAATGTTGATGCTTGATGTATAAAAATATGGCGATGTTCTTATATTAATTTTATTTAAATTTTAATATTATTATTTTACTATCAAAAACCATGAACACAATCAATAATTATTATTTTTTATTTAATAAAATATGAAAAGATAGAATTTGAATCTATCGTCATTTCAATCGAATCTTCCAATACTTGGCTAGCAAACCACCAATCTTTTGGTATATGTAAAATTGTCCCTTTTGATAAAATAATTTCAATGTATTTTGCTTTTGGAAATTCAGGGAACTTTTCCTTATCTTCTTTTTTCATTTTATCCCATTCCCAAAAATTTATTTTCCCATTATATAAATTTTTAGATTGTTTTGGATAAAATAATACATATCTCATTTTACCTTGTAATTGAACAATAAAATGCCGATGACCATCCACTTTTTTTAAAGGGTTAAATGCATTTGCTTTATATGTATTGCTTTCATACCAATGATTTAATTTAAAAGGTAATAGATAATTTTTACTGTATTTATCCAATAATTTAACTGCAACTTTATCTTTTGTTAAATCAGGTTGAACTTTCATATACTCAAAATCAATTTGATTAAAACCATCCCATGTCGATAATAAATCAGTAATTATAACAGGTGATTTATCTAATAATATCTTTTCTAGATTATCAGGTGTTGGATTACTTACTTGTAGAATTTCATAATGATTTGTTTGTTTTATAAATTGATAGATGTGACAATAAAAAATAAATCCTAGAATTAATGTTAATAATAATATTAAATAAATATTTGGCATTTCTAATATAAACTTTAAAACTTAATTAGATATTTTAGCAATATTTTATACTCAAAAAAATAATTTTAATTTTTATTATGCGAAACATAATCCATAAAATGAAGTGATAATTCTTTATGATATTTTTGATAATTGGCAATAACTTCACTAGATATTAAAACTTCATGTTCTTGATTATTAAATAAAATTAATACATTATGTTTACATGGATATGATTCATAACACCTAGAATCAATCTTTAATAATTTATATTTATCATATTTTTCCAGATTATGTATCAAAGATGTTAACCATTCCTTTTTTTCCATCTTTAAAAATTTATATCAATTTTTTTATATTATAAATAAATCAATTTTCTTAAGTATAATTAAAAATGACTACATTAGTGCATAGTGGTGTTGCTACTCCTGCAACACCAACTGAGAAAAAAGAAGACACCTTTAAAAATACTCAAATAACTTATGAATTATATCCGACACTTAAAATAAAAACTGATGCTTTTCTGAGTTTTGAAGAAATAGTTGAAGAACTTGGAAAAGGTAGAAATAAAGTCGCTGAAACATCAAAATTAAAAGTTAAGGGGATGCCTCTTGATGATTTACCTAATTATTTTAATAGAATAACTGATAAAATTAAAGAGTTTGTTGATTCTATTAATCAAAAAATAATTGACAATAAATTAAGTGTTGAATATACGGAATCAAATGCTTCCAAACCACAACAAAAAGATAAAATTATTGAAGAACATCAAGGATTAATAAATGCTAAAATTAATGATTTATTAGTTAAATCATTTAAAAAGAAAATGAGAAAACAACCAAATTGTTCTGATAATAAAAAACTTAAAAAGGGGGTCTCTATATTAACACCTTTCACAAATTCTAGTGAATTGAATAAGAAAATTCACAGCGAATTAGAAAAATGTTTTTCATTTTTAGTGTCATTGTTGACAGACTATTGTAGTGAAATGGGATGGACAAATGTTTCACTCTCAACAGATATGTTGTTTAAAAAAGAAGAGGTTCAAAAACAATCTACACAACCATATCAACAACAATCATATCAACCACAACAATATCAACAACAACCACAACAACCGCAACAATATCAACCGCAACAATATCAACAACAACCACAACAACCACAACAACAAACTAGAGCTGAAAGAGTTTCATCACTGATGAAAAATTTAGGATTGGCAAAAGGTGGTGGTAAATCAAAGAAAAATCATCAAAATAAAAATAGTAAAAAACAAAAGAGAATCTTGACAAAGAAGTTATCTAGAAAATCAAATTCTAGATACATGAAAGTCCTAAAAAATAAAAAATAAATTCATTCATGTTTATTTAGTTTTCGTCTTTGATTTAGATTTGGATTTAGATTTTTTCGATTCTTTCTTTTTGTAAAAAGCTGGAAACGTTTTTCCATTCTTTTCAATTAACTCACCAACTGGTTTACTTCTACCTGCTCCTAGAACATCCGATGTATAGAAGTATTTCTTTTGACCAGGTAATGTTTTAAGTTCAAAATAATATTTAACATCTTTAACTGTAAATTCACCCATGGCAATTTTAATATTTTGTTCTTGATGTTCTTCATTCAAACCTATTGTATCTAGAATACTAGGTGCACTTAAATAATCATCTCTACTTTTACTATCATAATCTAAACATTTAAATGGATTCTTAGGATTAAAATTAGCCTTAGCATGAATATTACAATCAAAAGCTGATTCTCTAATTAATTTAAGAAGAACATTGATGACATTTTTCTTACGTTCTGAAATGATATATAAAGATTCATCAGATGTTATTATTTTTCCACGTTTTTCTAATCCATCATTGAATTTAGCAATATCACCTCGTAAATTAGGTTCTCTCATTACCTGGATTTGTTTATCCGAATAAGTAGCCAAATAAACATAAACTTCAACATTTCTATCTTTTTCAGGAAGACTCATATGTGAACCAGTTCTTACAGCTCTACCAATGACTTGGTCAATTAAAACAGGTTGCCAATATGGTTCAGTTATATGCACTTGACGAACATTAAAAAGAGAAATCCCTTCAGCACCTGTTTTTGTTGTCATGAAAACTCTAATAACTTTTCCATATTTGTTCATTTCTTCACCATACTTCTTACGTAATTGAGTTTTTAAGTTTTGACAAGTAGCCGGTAAAAGGTCTAATTCCCCATTAAATACTTTAATCAAGATTTCTCTTTCATCTTTGGCCTTGTCACCAGCCCATGTAACATATTTCATTTTCTTTTCATCACCAGGTTCTTCATCTAAACTCCAATTACCATGCGAATCCTTTTTAATTTTAAAAGGAGCATATTTACCAGTTGCATCCATTGCTAAACATAATGTATTCAAACCAATTAAAGTAATAAATTGACTGTATATAAAAACACATCCAGGACTTTCTTCCATTTTTTTGATGATTTCATAATATTTGGGAGAATGTTTCATTAAAGAACCATTATCCATCCCTAAATATTTACTTTTATTTTCATCTAGTTTTTTCAGATAAGTTTTCTTAATTAACATATCAAATTTAGCAATATTCTTTTCATTATCTTCAGTCATGTAATCTAAATCTAAACCCATATCATTTTCAATAGATTCTTCTTCTTTATCAACTTTTTCAATCAATTCTAATGCATTATCATAAGGTGAACCCAATTCTTCAGGAAAAGCAAAAGTGCAGGCCATACGTGAAAAAATACGATAACTAGATTTCATTTTATCCATTTCACTACTACCAGATTTCGGTTTCATTTTTTTATTCTTTTCTATTTCATCATTACGAACCTTCTGATATTGTTTAGCTTGTAAATCACTAAATTCTGTAAATACCTTTTCTACTTTTTTAACTTCTGGCATAAGACTTTGAACCGGAGGGTCATAAAATGATAACATCCCCATGATACGTTTTTTAATGATATCTGTCTTTTTAAGTCTATTTAATGCTCTGTCATAAAATAAAGCATCAAAGTCGGTTTGAGAATTTGGTAATGCAGTATTATATTCTCTATTAACTAATGTATTATAACCAATATCAGCAATTTGTTTTTTTACTAATTCTTCGAATTTATCATTTGTTAATGTTTTTCCTTTTTGATAAATAATTCCTATACCATCTGGGTGATTAACATAATTATCTGGATTTTGAGTAATAATAATCATCTTTTGACTTTTTTTCATAATAATTTGGTCAATATATATATTCTTTTTTAATGTAGTTCTAATCTGATTCCAATTAATTTCATCATTTGTTCTAATTCGAAAAGTATGGGTGATAATTTGACCTCTTAAAATATTAAAAATTTTAGCTGCTTCAAATACATCATTTACAATCGGTGTTCCTGTTAAAAATATAATTTTGCAATTTTTAGCGGCCATTAGATATTTTTCAAAGGCAACACCTGTTTTGGAACCAGTTGCCATACTATTAATAATATTATGAACTTCGTCAAAAATTAGAACTTTGTTATCAAAAGGATATTTGCCAGAACTTTCTAATTTTTGTAACATTCTAGTATCATCAAGATGTTTGAATTTGAATCTCATATTCATAATATAATTAATTTGATAATCTAGTTTAGCCTGGTCTTTAGCTGATAATTGATTATAATTTGGAGTATTATCAGAATAATTAATAATAAAAGCACCATCATTATGTTTTATTACTTCTTCAGGAATACCATACACAGTAATTGCCAGTTTTTTCTCAATTGCATTTTCACATTCAATAAAGACCCAATTATTTTGGTTTCTAACAGTATCCATCCCACAATCCTTTATACCTTTAATATAATTACCTTCTAAACTAGCTTTAGAAAATACCCATACTTCTCTTTCTGGGTCAGTAATTGTTTTAGAAATAGCAATTGAAGCACAGGTTTTTCCTACACCTAGACCATGATATAATAAAAGTCCTCTATAAGGGCTTTCGTCAGAAATAAAATCACGAACTAGTTTTTGTTGTGAAAATAATTCCATTCTCAAAGGTGATTGTTTTTTTGTTTCTTTTGTTGTTTTATCGTATCCAGAATAGGTTTTTAAAACCCAATTAAAGAAATTTTTACGGTTAGGTAATTCCCAAACCTTAGGGATTATTCTGTCTTCATCCTGAGGGGAATATTTTTTAACTGTTTCTTCATCTAGAATTTTAACAATTTTTAATTTACGACTTACTGTAGTTTTACTCATTACAATTTACCGCTTTATACTTTTCTTTATACTTTTTTGAGAAAAAAGAAAAAGAAAATCAACAAGAAAAAAGAAGAATGAAAAAGAAGAATGAAAAAAGAAAAGATTGACATAGTTTATATAGTAATTGTAACATATTCTAAAGTATTTGCACTAGGAATAACATTTGGATAATTATGTTTAATAAATTGACATAATTTTCTACCAGATAGTTCTTTCCCATAATTTTCTACAAAATGCTTTCTAGGTGTATAATTATTCATATTTTTCAATAATTTATTTAATGCTGGAACAATATCATGTTCATTAGTAAAATATTCCCCTGTTTGAGGAGTTACATATTTCCATCCTCCTAGAATATTATAATTTACTAATAATCTTAAATCATAACATAATGATTCTGTTATTACTCTAGGTGATGCATCAGTTATATTCGGAACAAATAAAAATCTAGCCTTTTGCAATTCCTTTTGAAAATCATGATATTTTAAAAATGGTAATATTTTGACTTTACCATTACATGATTTAGGCAATTCACAGTTTTCACGTCCAATAATAACACCCTTTAACCCAAATTTACCACACATAATATCTAAGCATTTTTGTGCAAGTTTCCAATTTCTATTATAAGATTGCCATCCAGGTGTGCATTTATCATTATCCTTTAAACAAAGATAAATGAAATCATATTCTTTTTTAATGGAAGGATTTGCTTTAGCATTTTTATGGTCTTTTAAATCTGATTCACTCAAATCTAACATTGGTAAACGATAAATTGGGTTAATATATTTATTTGGATTACGAAAACAATTTAGCCATGATGATGCCATGGATGCATAATCATGATTTTGTTTTTCATGATATCTATTTTCATATGGATTTGTTAATTTACCAGGGAACTCTGAGTAGCTAGAAATACCCATAAATTCTAATTTAGGTGTTTGATTTTTATATTCATTAAATAATTCTTCGTGTTTGGGTTCTCTAAACGGAGCAGCCAATAAAATAATGTTTAATTTATTACCATTTTGATCAAACAAATTTTTAAAAGGAAATTCGACAGTAGGGATACCATTAGCATCTCTTTGAATCGGTTTATTATTATTGTTTCCTTCGAAACCCTCAATACCATCAACGTCATATGTTGATTGATTAATTGCTGGTATTAAATGAGGAGTTGGTCCGAAATGTTCATGTTCATCTTCTTCTACTAATTTATCTTTCATAATAGGAGTAGTAGGAGTTTCACCAATAAAATTTTCAATTGAATCAACTAAATGTTTTTTTGACCCTGAATTTGTAAAAATTAAATAAATCATAATTCCAAGAAAAATTATCATTAAAATATTGATTAATGTTTCATCAGATATCAAATTCCACCTTAAATTTCCCCCTCCAATTTTTGTTTTTAATTTCATTTTTTCTATTTTATAATACTCTTATTCTAAAATAAAGAATAAAAAATAAGAAACCATAAAACTAGAAACAATAAAAATAAAACTTAAACTATTGATATGTGTTTTTCAGAAAATATAAGTCTAGGATTTGCGATAACTGGATTATTAGCTAGTTGTTATTTTTATAAAAAACATTTTTATGCGGCTATAGGCATCGGTTATTTTGCATTAATGGAGATAATCCAATTTTTACAATATAAAGTAATAAATCAATGTGATAATAAAACCAATATATTATTAACATATATCGGATATTTACATATCTGTTTTCAACCAGTTTTTGTTAATTTATGGTTATTTGCATTTACAAAAAAACCGAACTATGATTTTATTTATTTGTCTCTAGTTGCTGGAATATTATTATTTTTAAGAATATTTTGGGTTACAGATGAGACATTATGTGATACTAGAAATGAACCAATATGTGGACCTAGAACATGCACTTTTAGTGGAGAAAAACATTTAGCATGGAATGTTAGATTAAGAGCTGCTGGACAAAACTGGTTAACACCAAGTATTGGATTACATTTCTTTTTATTTGTCATACCTGCAATGATAACATTTCAATTTAAACCAATTATAGCAATGATATTAATAGCTCCTTATGCAGCGACACTTACAAAAAATATACATGAAAAACCAGCTATTTGGTGTTATACATCAATAATGCAATTGTTGATATCTTTTTATTTATTGAAATAAGAAATATAAATTACAAAAATAAAAACTTAAAATGATGATTATGGATGAACGAAATGGTGAATAAGAAATGCGCCTAATCCAACACTTACATCGAGTAAAAGAAATTTCCAGGCTTCACTTTGGATTCCTTTAATGGCTAGAATACCAAAAATTAAATATGTTGCTGCATGAAATGGTCTCAATGAATTCCACCATATTTTATCACCCATAGTTTCTGGACCTGTTTTTCTTAAACCAAAGATAAATATGATAATAAATCCCATTGAAATTAGGATAGCAATGATACCCATAATCTTTAACCAAAATAATGGAAGTTTAATAGCTAGATATACAAATAATAATCTAACACCAATACATCCAATTAAAAAAAGAAGCATTCGCTTTTGTAATTTTGATAATTCCATTTTGTATTTTTGAATCTTTTATTTGATTATATTCTAGATAATAATTATAATCAATATAAAATAAAATTGATTAATAATATATATATTTTAGCTTATTATTTTATATTTCAATTTGATTTATATAATGGATTTTCTATTACGTAAAAAAAATATTAAATCCACTACTGTTGATTATAAACCTGATAAACATGAACCAGAACATAAAAATAATTATTCATCAACACAATCTTTACCATCAACAAAATCAGATAAGGATAGTTCTTCTGAAGAAGATACATCAAACCAGTCAAAATTAATTATTAAAGATGTTGCCGATGAAAAAAAAGAAATTGAAGAAAAGAAAATTAACCCTTATAACTTTAATAATCGGTTTATTAAAAAGAATGAAATTGAAAATATATTGCGTCGTTATGGTATTTTCCAAACAGTAAATGATTTATCTCTTTATCAACAAGCTTTTACACATGATTCATATTCCTGGAATCATACTAAAGAAATTATGGAACGCGATGAAGTTAAAATAGTTGATAAACCAGAAGGGGCTTTAGAAATTCAAGAAATGTCATATCAACGTTTAGAATTTCTAGGTGACCGTGTTGTCAATTTAATTATTGCCTTTTATCTATTCGAAAGATATCCACAACAAAATGAAGGGTTTTTAACTAAAATTTATTCAAAAATTGTAGATTCAAAAGGTCTAGCTAGGTTAGCTCGCAAAGTTAATTTTGGACAATATATTCTATTTTCTCGTCATTTAGATGAAAAAAATAATGCTAGAACAAAGGATAAATATTTAGAAGATTGTTTTGAAGCATTTATTGGAGCTCTTTTCTATGATTTTGCTTCGAAATTAAACTCAACTGGTTATGTAACAGTTGCAGACTTTATTATTGGACCAGGCTTTCAAATTTGTCAGAAATTTATTGTAAATTTAATAGAAGATGAAGAAACAGGTATAGATTTTGCCGAATTAATTGGCAAAGACCGCAATTATAAACAGAAAATGAATACTTATTTTCAGACTTATGGACTGAAAGGTAAATATATTATTGATAAAAATGAAAACATTTATGTTCTAGATGAAGGTGAAATTGTTTTTGGTTCTGATTCTGATGAGCCACCTAATAATTATTCATATCAGGACAGAATTTGGTGGGTTACATTAAAAGATAATAATGATAAAGTTTATGCATCGGCATATGCTAGAGAAAAACAGCAAGCTGAACAAAAAACTGCTTATTTAGCATTAGTCAAATTAGGTCGTGAGAAAAATCAACAAGACCCAGATTTTGAAGATTTTGAACTTGATGAATGGATTTCAGTCTACAATCTTAAACAAAAGAACTAAATACAATGATTTTCTCTTTTCATTATTTTTTATTTCAATTAAAAAAAATAAAAGTTTAAGTTTAAGTAATTTAAATTTTAGATTTTAGGTTTAAGGTTTAAGGTGGAAATACCTGTAATTAGATAATTGAAATGCCAATCTCCGATATCTAATTTCATTTTTCCCTTAAAGAATTAATAACAAATAATGAAGTTTTAATAATTTATAATTTAATTGACAAAAATTTTAATAGAATTTGATTTTTTATGACCATTATGACCGTTTTGACCATTATGACCATTTTGACCATTATGACCATTATGACCATTATGACCGTTTTGACCATTATGACCGTTTTGACCATTATGACCATTATTTTTATCATTATTATTAGAATGATAATTATTCATATTTTTATTAGAATGATAATTATTCATATTTTTATTAGGATTTTTATTATAGTTTTTGTTATAGTTTTTGTTATTGTTCTTATAATAATGATTATGTTGATTATCATTATTATAAGAATCATATTGGTTTGTATTAGACCCCTGAGCTAATGAATAGTTTTGAGACTTGGGAGGCATAATAGGATAATATAGAGTATTAGGTTGTGTATATGTAAATTGAGTATACGTTTGATATTGATAATTCGGTTGTTGAAAAACAACATAATTAATTGAATTATAACCTACAGTAGGAGTAATATCGTAATAGATTGGCATTTCAATTATAATTGTATTATAAAAATTATAGAAACCATCAATTCAATTTTATTTTGATGAGTTCCTATGACTCAAAGAAGAAAATGAAATTATTAATAGTATTTCACGACAAACTTTCGAATATCCCCAATACATAAGCTATATTACATATATATGCAATATTTTAATTTAAATACAACTAGATTATCATAAGACAATCATATTAAAAAAATGTATTTTTATTTCATATTTTTTTGTTATTTTTTTTAATTATTTATATACTAATAAAAACCAATGCTAGGTTTTACTTTTAATAAAATATTCCTTTGATATTTTTTATGACATCATGAAAACTAAAATTTCGATGATAATTAAAAGAACCCAATTGATTGGATTCATATTATATAATAGAAAAAAAAATAAAAAAATAAACGCAAAATTAACCTTTTAATCTTGTGCAACGCCTTGATTTAATGCTTGATTAAGTTGAGGGTTATTTATATTATTTGCAAGAATATTACCATTATTACCATTACCATTTTTCGCATTTCCTGGATTAGTATCAACTTTTCTATTTAAATATTTATTAATTAAATCATTTTTAATTATATATTTTGCATATTTCATTGCTAGAACAACAACTAATACAAACAATACAAATAATAGAAAGTTTTTGATTTTTTTTCTATATTTTTCTAAATATGACCCGACTAATGATTGTGAAGACGGAGAATCAGGATTCACTGGTGCTGCAACAGATTTTTCTAATGTATCTGCTTCTTCATCTTCTAATTTAACTTCTTTTTGTTTTATAGGTCTTTCTTCATATACTTTAACCCAATCATGAGAAACTTTATAAATAACTCTGTCTGGAGTTAAATTAAAAGCTGGTCTAATGTTTTTACCATCTCTTTTAACAATATTATGTTCAAGTAATTTTAATGCAGACATACCAATTCGACTAGGTTGATTAAAAACTATCCATTTCCAATCACCATTACATGGAGGATAAGGTAATGAACCATTATAAATAAAACATGTTCTATCCTCTGGTATCATACTTACAATATTCCAATTATCAGATACTGACACTTCTCTTTCAACTTCTGTATCATCAACAGGAGCTTGATTAATAAATTGATTAATAAAATCAACAGATTCACCATTATCTGGACCGCGATTTAATAAAATGGATAAAACTATACCGCCAGAGCATTGTTTATCAATACAATGATAAAGATTTAATTCAGCACCATAATGTTCGCCATTTAAAGTATGTAAACTAGGAACTCTTATTTCAGCTTTTGTTAATTCATACCAATCTTCTTGAAATATAATATAACTCCCTGGATCATAATTAATAATTATTGTATTATGATTATTAACTAGGAAACATTTACTAGGTTTATACTTTATTACAATTTCGCATTTTGTTCCACATTCTTGTTTTATATTTTTTATATCAATATTTACAGGAGATTGATTCGGATTTTTTTTTATCGAACATTGTGGATACATTTTAGGCCATTTATCATAATTTTTATAAGACCAATTAGACATATTACTTTATTACTTCTTACTAATTAGAGATAAATTTTTTATAGTTAAATTTAATATATCAAAGAAAAAGAATTAAAATAGAAAATAAAGAATAATAATAAGAGATATAAAAATGAATCATTTCTTATTATTTATAATTTTATTGATTTTTATATATGAATTTATAAAAAGAATGAATTATTTATATAAAAATAATGAAACCGAAAAAGAAAATTTTGAAGATTTAAAAGAATTAAGTAATAGAACATATATGGAATCAAATTTTGCTCAAGAATCAAAATATAATATTACAAACCCAACTATATCAGAAGATTTAGGTATTGTTCGTAATATTAATCAAGTAACTTCAGCATATGATGACCCTATACCAGATGATTTTTATAAACCATTGGATGGTTCATTATTTAAACCAAACACACCAAGATGGTCAGTTTGTCAAAGAGATTGGGATGAATGTTTTACATATCTGGACCCTGTAATTGCACAAAAAGAAGAATTAAAAAAATATACAAATGAAAATCCTCAGAAAAAAGATTTATGGAAAAAAATGGAAATTGATACTCTTTATCAAGCCGGTAAAAGTATTTAACATTTATCTTGTTGCTCTTGTTGTTGGTCGAGTTGTTGGTTTAGGTGTAGGTTCATATGTTGGTAATGGTATTTCTTTAACTTCGCCATTAACAAATTGTAATCTAGGTTCAATACCTAAATCAGTAATCATACCCTTCTTTTGGTCTTCTAAATATTTAATTTGAGAATTAAGGGTCTTATCTATAAATTTCGATTTCATTGCATTTTCAGCTTCATCAACTAGTTCAACAACTTTGTATGATATTTTTGATAGAAATACATCCTGACTGTTTCCAGATTTAATTCTAAATGTATCACTATTATTTTTCATGGTTTCTAGTTTTTTTTCTAATTCTTTTATCAATGGTTGGTCTTTTTGTGCTACTGTTCTAGGATAAATATCAAAATTTATTTCAAATGTTCCAGGATTGTTAATTTCACCATTCTCAGTATAATTTTTAATTCTACTTTCGGTAATTCCTAATTTAAAAGCTAAATCTGGTTTATTGTTTGTTCCAGATACAGCAAAATTTTCTATTTTTATAGATAATTTATATAAAACTAAATATATTATTGATGCACTGATGATTAAAATAAGAAAAAATATAAATGAATTCATTCTTTTTTAGTTTTTATGTATCTTTATATATCTAGAATAAAAAAAAGAATATTTTCTTATTTTAATATTTTTTTCTAAATATAAAATAAATTTAAAAATGTCTGAAAAAAAGCATTACACAATTAACGGCGCCTATCATACAGATGGTTGTCCTACAAAATTCAGTGGGAAAAGTGGAACAGGGAGATTTAATTCTAAATCACCTTCTAGTGCAGCTAGAAAAGCATTTAGCTCACTTTGTCAAAGAAAGAAAATTCATGGTCGGTGTTCCATGTATGTAACAGTTCGTGAAACAACTCAAGGAAGCAAACATAAAGATTTTTCATATGTTGCTCATCGGGTATTAAAAGAAACACCCAGCCCATTTGGTCATAAATATGATGTTAAAATTCATAAAATATCGGCCCAAGCTCTTCAAAAGAAAACTTGCAAAGCTAGCAAGAAATCAAGTGGTAGAATGAAATCTTCACGTTCTAAATTACTTACCAAACGTAAATTCAAAACCTCGAGAGCATAGTTTTTTATTTTTATTTTTTTTATTAATTTCTCTATCAATATTAAATATTTTGATAGTTAACATAAAATATAAAATGACATTTGAATTAAAAACTGATTTTAAAGGATTAAGTGATTATCAAACATATCCTGATATCTTTGATTTTAATTATATTGAAAAATGTGATATTCCAGAAGAATTTGCAGACAGTTTATCTAATTCATTGGAACCAACAACAACACCAACATCCAACCCAAATCCAAATATTACTCAAAATCCAAATATTACTCAAAATCCAAATATTACCCAAAATCCAAATATTACTCAAAATCCAAATATTACCCAAAATCCAAATATTACCCAAAATCCAAATATTACACCTGGGCCTAGTTCTGACCCATCAATACCAACTCTTTCACCTCTAAATCCTTACATAAAAAGAGGTTTTGCAAATAATGGAAATATAGCTGGGATTTCACTTGGTTTGATAGTAAGTATTCTACTAATATTTTATGGATTGTATTTAACAAATGAAGAAACAAGAAATGATTCTGATATAGGTAAATATTTAGTATTATTTTTAACAATTATATTTATGACAATGTTAATCATCATATTTGTTTTTACTTTTAAAAGAATTGAAGAAGCAAATAATGCATTTAATTGTCATATAATTGATAATTCTAATACACCATCACTTAGAATTGAGAATTTAAATATTCAATCTGATACTCTTACAAAATTAAAAATAAATAATAATGCAGCAGTTTGTCAAGATATTTATAATGTGGACAAAGGTTATAAAGTTAATACAATTCCATCAAGATTTTGTCCACTTAATATTACAAAGTATCAAACTAATATAAATGTTATGAAAGCATTAATATCTGCGCCAATTATTATTACATTAATTGTATTATTTGGAGTATTTAAGAAAGAAGATTTTTTCAGTTTTATCACATCACCACTTGTCAAATCTTCTTCAATATTATTATTAATAATTATTATGATAGGATTAATTGCATCATTAAATATTAATATTTCATCAAATAAATTAGCCTTCTATTGTAATGATTTAGGGTCATTTCGTCGTAGAATTGATGCAGTTGCAACGACAGATAATAGAATTATGACAACTGAAGAAAATGATTTAATAAAAAAAATAAAGAATTTAAATATTGATGAAGGTTCATTAGTTTGTAATGATAATAGCAAAACATTAGTTCCTTTTAAAAAAACAAATAATGCTTTTGATGGTTTATTATTATTTGTTTACATAGTTTTTGCTATAATGTTAATATTCTTAACCGCTTTATTAATTACACAATCAGATTTAGATACATCAATATTTAATTTAAGTGTTGACCCATTATCAAAAATAGGTTATTTATTTTTAACACTGGTTGTTTTTATGACTAGTTTTGTTTCATTTATTTATCCATGGACAGTAAGCACGGATAGGGAAAAAGCTGATTTAATTACTGGATTAACTTCTACACTAATTCCTTTAACTATAATGATATTTACAACTATAATGGCTACATTAATTGGTGAATAAAAAATTATTCTTTTATAACTTTTAGATATATAGCTTTTATTTTATATTTTACTTCATCTTCTTTTGTAAAATAATTATGGTATATTTTAACACCATTATTTATTGTATCTATTCCAGGAAGACATTTATCTAATTTTTCAGTTTCTAAATAATTTTTAAATGAATTATAGTCATTTATAGCTGTAATTATACATTTACATGACCGTTGAAAATTAAAATCATTATTCTCAAACACAATCACATCACCTTTTTTCATTTTAGAAAAATCTCCTTTATTTAATCTTCCTTCGCATTTTTTTATTCCTAATTTTATTAGGGAAAACCATGGTTCAGAAACATGTTTATTATATGTTGTCATTTTAATCAAAATCAAGTTAAAGTATAAATAATCAATTTTATTTAATGATAAAAAAGAAAAAATAAAAAATAAACAGAAAAGAAGAAAAGAAGAAAGCTAATAAATAATAAAGGAATAAAAATATTTTGGTTTTTAATAGAGAGTTTAAATAAAATAATTAAAAAAAAATATCTGTGATAATTATAAAATACAGAAATATTAAAATGTCATCTTGCTATAAAACCAGTGATAATAAATTTTTTGGATGCCCACCTAGAATGTCAGATGGGCGTCACTTTACTGACTACCGTCCAAATTGCTATGTTAACAATTTAATCAGAGCCGAAAATGGTTTACAAAATAGTTACCAATACCGTCTCTTTTTATCTCAAAATGCTAAACAATTAATGGATATCAATCGTCAACATGCATGTGCTAAGAATTGTTGCACCCCTTGTCAAGAACCATTTGAACCAGGAACAATGCTTCCAGAAATCAATAAATGGGTTTGTGACAAACACAGTTGCCGTCTTATTGGCAATGACCCATCCGGTGTAGGAACCGGTCGTGTCTATTCAAATGAAGCTAGATGCGAAAATCTCCCAGAAGCATGGCCATATGATATGCAACAAAATAGCTGCGCGACCCCCCAAGATTTATCTACATTCTATCCCTTAGACCCTTCCATTAACAGCAGCGTTCAACGTCTAACTGTTCAAGGGGGTGCTATTCCAGTTCGTGAAGGTGGTGACCCTAGAATGCATCATTAAATAATAAAATAAATACATTATTAAAGAAATAAAAAATTAGTTGTTTATGTTTTATAATCTTTTTTTTCTAATTATAGAATAAATCTATCTAATTGAAATGTCAAATTGGAGGCAAGAATATTTTAATGAAATTGGTTGTGATGGTATAGTTCAATATGCCGGTGATGGTGATTTAACTATTAATGGAAGTCTTAAAGGATATGAAATGAAAACAGTTAATATTATATATTGGGCGGCTGCTCCTGCTACTAGAGGAATGAGCTTTTCTGGCAGTGGATTACCATATGCTAATCCAGCTCAAGCATATGACCAAACACCAAACCAAGGTGCGACTGTGGCACAGGGAGGTAAATTTACTATCAAACTTAAAGCACCTAATGCCTATTATGTTGGACTAGGAACACTTTACGTTCCACCTATGCTTCATGTTAAAATTTGTGGTGATAATAATGTTCATCATATCCCCATTGGACATGGTATTCCATACAGAACCTTAACATACCCAGCGCCACCATCAAAAAAACCACGTTCTGATGCTATGTTCTATTGCACAGGTGATTTACCTGTGAGAACACAAGAACAAATACTTAGAGATAGTGCATACAGACATGATAAACCAACCGCTGATAGCTTCTGGGAACTTAGACCAGCAAGATAAATAAATATTATTATTTTATTGTTATTTTTTAAATTTATTTATGAAAATAATTAAAATTAGCTTAGGGTTATTTCTAATATTTCTAATTTAATTAAACATTGTTTGAAACAATATGTCATTAAAAGCAAAAATAAGCCTTTTAAAAAAAAAAGCTGATAAATATGATAGTTTAAAAAAAAAATATGACCAACTAAAATCCAATAGTTGTTCTTTTCTTTCTTTTCAAAATAATCAATTTCTAGAATTATATCGTAATAAATGCGAAGAAATAGAAATTGCATTAGATAAAATTAGTTATTTAACTGGGGAAATTGATGATTTAAAAGGTGATTTAATATCTAAAGCTAAAGAAGTTGAACATTTTAATACAGAAGTAAATAGTCTTGAAGATTATGTTCAAAATAGACAACATATCATAAATGAATTAAAAAATGAATCTAAAGCAAAAACTCAAGAATTTGCTGTAATATATGAAACATGGAAAAAATATTTAGTTCAAAGAGATGATGAAAATGCTTTTCTTAAAGAATTAATTTCAATGAAAGATAAGGAAATCGCCAATTTACATAAAGAACTATATTCAAAACATGAAATACCACACCACGTAATGAATAATTATTTTTCACCAACCACAACTTCATGTATGGCACCTGAATCATTAAATTTAGATTGTTCTAGCTTAACTGGGGAAAACAGCGAACATGTTAAAATATTAGTAAATTCTTTAAATAATTTATTAAGTGAATCAACAGATGATATACATGGTGTTGATTGGCATTTATTAGAAGACCATGATTATAATATGGAAAATAAACAATAATTAACAATAAATAATAAACTTTTCATTATTTTTTTGTTTTTTTATTTTATCTTTTTATATTAAAGATAATAAGATAAAAGATAAATTATGAGTAACGAAGAATTAAAAGTTTGTTTAAGAACGCCTAAATTCGGAACATTGGCGTTTTTCTTATTTGTTATGATTTTAGTTCCAATTATATTATTAGCAACCAATAATACGGATATCCTTAAATATTACCTACCATTTACTGTTTTATTAGCTAGCACCTTAACAGCTGCAGGTGCCCCTAATAATTTTAACGATCTTTACCCACTTTTTCCAACTAATGTTATGGGATTTTTGTCAGCTAACTTAATTAATTTCTTTGCATTAATTGGTATTTTATGGATTACAATTGGTATGGCTATTGATAATAATAATCGCGAATTAGGTGTAATTGTTGGTTTAATTATTATAACATTAACATTCCCAGTTGCATCACAAGCAATTCCATTTTTTATTCGTGTAGGTGATAAATTTTTAAGAAAAGTTGCTCCTACACTTTCATTTCCAGGTGATTGGCATAAATACTTCTTAGGTCTTTTAATGACATTTGTTATTATTATGATTGAAGTTTTACTTGTAGGATTATTAACAAATAATTTAGTATAACATTATAACTAGAATTGGGTTTTTTATTTTTAAAGTTTTTATTATATCTTATTTCTTATTATAAATTTAAAGAATAATCAGAACAATAAGAAAGATAAGAGAAAAAGCGTAAAATAAATGAAATTATTCTCCCGATTAAATCCATTTGTATTTATTATTTGCTTTTGTTTAGGTATTTTTTATGTTTACATGACTGAACCACCTAAGAAAATAATAATTCAACATCCTAAACCCAATGATGAAGAAACTATTTACAGAGATGATAGTAACAGTTGTTACAAATATAAAACTGTTGAAGTAAAATGTCCAAGTGATAAAAGTCTGATTTTAGACCATCCTTTAGAAATTGATTAAAATTATAATCTTTTTTTCTATAAAAGTAATAAAGGATAATGTTTCTTAAAAGAATTGTTGAAACTGATTGGGGGGCAATTTTAATATCTGGTATTCTAGGTCTAGGATTAGCTGCCCTATTTCAAAAGGCTTGTAGAGATAATAATTGTGTAATAATTAAAGGACCACCATACAAGGATATTAAAGATAAGATTTATATTCATGATGGAAAATGTATTATTTATAAACCTGAATCTACATCATGTGATAAAAAAAAATAAAGAAATTATAGAATTGTTAAGTAAGTTCGTTCGTTATTTTTAAATTTTTAATTTATTTTAATTAATTAAACATTCTAGTTCATTAAATGTCAACTTCTTTAAGCGATTTACCTCTTCCGGGAGGTCAACAAATGGATATGGGGGGTCAACAACAATTTGATTTAAATAAAATGATTGACGTTGCAGCTCAAGCTACTCAACAACCAACATACCAAAATGATTCTAATATTAGTGCCGGTGCACTTCAATATCAACTTGACCAATCACAAATCCCACAAAATGGACCTACACCAAATGTTCAAATACAAGAACCACAATACGAAGGTGAGATGGGGATGGAACAACAATTTCAATATGATATGATGGAACCTGAACCTGAACCTACATTTTTTGAAAAAATTATGAAAGACATGAAATTTGCGGGTGCAATTGCAGTTCTTTTCATTGCTCTTAATTTACCTCAATTTAACAAACTTTTAACTGGATTTGTTCCAAGATTTTTAGCTGAAACAGGAGAAATTAATATGATGGGACTAGCAGCTAAAGCTATAGTTCTCGCCATATTATTTCTTAGTCTTAGATTTGTTCTATAGAAACAAAAAATAGAGACTCCTTATCTTTTTTATTTTTATTTTCATCAAAAAGTATATGATTTACTTTATTTTTTTCTGTAACTATTACAAATAGAATGAATCACTATCTAGTTGAGCTAGTATTTTTGCTTTATGGTTTATATTTATTACAGGAAGCTCAATATTTAACAGTTTTAATATTATTACTGTTGTCATTCATATTATTATCAAAGGGATTTAAATACAAAAATAGTTTAATTATTACTGTTGTTATTTTATTATTTTTAACACAATATCATAAATATTTTCCTAGTAGACAACCAATTGAAACATTCAAATTAAAATCAACAAATGAAGCAGATGAAGATGAAATAGAAGACATAGGTGATTATATAGAAGGTTTTAGAAATAATTCAAATGATAAAAAATATACTGAAATTATTGCTGCTGAAAAAAAGAAAAGAAAAAAACGAAAACGAGATAATAAACGATTGGAAATGCAATATAAAAAATTTACATCTTCAATGCCACGTGCTTATCTAAAAAATAAAAAAAAAATTGATAAAAAACCGGAATCATGGGGGGATGCTCTAGGTAAATGGGGATTAATGAAAGAAAACTTATTTATTTTGCTTAATAAGTAATCTATATTATTATTTTCTTTTTTTTTATTAAATAGATATACACGATAATAAAATGAAAACTAACACCACACAATCTACTTTAATTTTATTATTTATAATAATCCTTACAATAACCGGAATATTGATAATTAATTATTGTAATCAATCTAAAAAAGAACAATTTACAGTTAATAATTCTGATTTAATTAAAAAAATAGCCGACCGTATTAGTGAATGTTTTGGAGGTGCTATAGTTCGGTTAGATGATGAAGAATTAAACGCTTTGAATGTGAACTTTTTTATTGATAATCATAATGAAATTTTACTTCAAATACAAAGACAAATTAAAATAGAACTAACGAAGAAATATAAAACATTACATCAATTTATAGCAAATGAATACTGTGATAAAAAAATTCATGCTGATAGATATAGTAAATTTGAAGAAAAATATCAAGAACATATGAATGATTTATATAATAAAGTTACATGCACAGCATTATACTTAAAGAGAATATATTATATATTAGAACAAACAACAGAATCTGCATTTAATTCTATAAACCCTAAAGATATAACTTTGGATGAAACACAACTTACTAGAGTTAAATATCAATTGACCTGCATCCAACGTTTAACTATACCTATAAATAATACCCTGATATCTAAAACTCAAGATATTAGGGGATTTGTTGAGGAAATATATAATTTAATTACAAAATTAGCTAGTAATTTAATATGCACTTCAGCTGGACAAGATAACTGTTATGATTATTGTGGCAAAAATCAACCTAAAAATCCAGCATTTAAAAATCCACTATTATTTAATCCAATGATTCCAGTTCCAACAGATTCTTCTGGAAATGAAACAAGAATTGAGACATTATATATTAATTTGGCTCGTAATGAAACATTACGTTGTGAACCTGCCAAATATACAGGTCCTATTAATATTGGATTAGGTGAAGATTCATCATATTCATCTACATATTCTGCATCATCATCAAGTGGTTCAGGAACAAGTGGTTCAAGCTCAAGTGGTTCAAGCTCAAATGGTTCAAGCTCAAGTGGTTCAAGCTCAAGTGGTTCAGGAACAAGCTCAAGTAGTTCAGGAACAAGCTCAAGTGGTTCAGGAACAAGCTCAAGTGGTTCAGGAACAAGTGGTTCAGGAACAAGTGGGTCAAGCTCAAGTGGTTCAAGCTCAAGTGGTTCAAGAACAAGTGGGTCAGCTTCAAGTTATTCAGGAACAAGTGGGTCAGCTTCAAGTTATTCAGGAACAAGTGGTTCAAGTTCAAGTGGTTCAGGAACAAGTGGTTCAAGTTCAAGTGGTTCAGGTTCAAGAGGTTCAGGTTCAAGAGGTTCAGGTTCAAGAGGTTCAGGTTCAAGAGGTTCAGGTTCAAGAGGTTCAGGAAATCCTAGACGCACACAATCTCCTCCACCAGAAGATGATGATTATGAATATGATAGACATCGTAGAACTCATGAATATGAAGGCTCACCAGATTATATTTCTGATAATTATGAAATAACTTTTTCACAACCAAATATTCATTTAGAAAATTCAAAAGGACCTAATAATTTCTTTATTCCAAATATTTGGATTGAAGAATATCAAACTGTTTAAAATTTAAAATTAACTTTAATTATCAATTATTATGTTTTTTTTTATAATTTTTTAATTTCAGTTCTGGCTGAAATAATATAAATTGAATTATTTGTCACAGCAATATATTCATTTTCCGATTTATATAAGTTTTCAAGAGGTGATGTGTATTCTTCTTCGTTTTTGAATATAATTTTTTCTTCACCGTCATGGCGAATGCAGACTTTTCCTTTAATTGAGTCTACATAGAAATATGAATCAACTGGTTTGCCGTGCGCGATTGAGATACGAAAAGCACCATTTAGTGTTTTTTCAGAAGGGAGAGCTAGTTTGGGAGCTTGAGCTTCAGCCATTTTATTGATTTTTGAAATTATTTACAATAAATAGTGATTAATTTTTAAAAAGTTGAACGTAAAAGAAAAATAATTCAATATCTTATCAAAAACTAAAAACTAAAAAGTATCAATTATGTTTATAATTTAAAAAACTGAACCATAATAATCTGATTTATCATATCCGTTTGGAAAATCAAGTCCTTGGATACCAATTTGATTGTTCCAAGCTTTGATACCAACATTTGGGTCAGCACCTGGAACTAAATTAGAACCAGCATCCTGGAATTGCATTTTGGATGTAAATGCTTTACTATCTTCTTCTAAATTTTCAGTCATAGTTTTAAATGCAGGATGTGTTGCTGGGTCAAGTCCAGTTGGTTCAAAATGTTCAAGTTTATCAAACATTTGACCCATATCGACTTCATTTCTTTGTTGTTCTACAACTGTTCTTCTTTGTAAAACACCATTTACAAGTTTTTCATTTTCTAATGTTTGCATGACATCATACATCATCATTCTTTCTGATTCACTATTATCCATACCAATTGCTTTTTTGTCCATCATTTGTAATTGTTGTGGTTGTTTCATAACCATAACTCTTGATGGTAATGTTGTTGATGATGTTGAAGATGATTTATGATGTTGATTTAATTGTTGAATAGCAAATAAGAAAATTGTAGCCATTAAAAGACCGGATGGAGCATCCATTAAAGCTAAGTAGGCCATTAAAAGTAAATAGAATGCTTGGAAGAAAAAGTTTTCGAATACCGCTAATATGTTTTTAGGGATGTAAACTAAGAAAACTAGAAGAAGTACTAATACAATACGAATTACAACAAACGTAACGTCGTTTGTATATAATTTTTTCATGCTTGACATTGATGATGAAGATGACATCTTTTTATTTATTATTTGTTTGTTATCTTGTTAATTATAAAATAGATTTTTTTTTCTATAAAATCATAAAAAACATAAAAATAATGAAAATATAAAAAATTGATTAAGACTATTATTTATTTAATTAAAATATAAATTAAAATGAATTTTGATTCTTCATTAAGTCGAAATGGATATGCTATCCCAAAAGACCAATTTAAACAAAATGAATTAGACAAATTAAAAAAGGAATTAACTGCCACCCCTATCCAACAGACTAGTTTTGTTCAACAAAATAATAGTTTCCCAATTTATTTAGAAAGTCCTAAAAAAATATATATGCCTCGATATTTTGGTATTGAAAAATATGGTAAACCAAAAGTTAATAAATTAATTGGAACCGGAACTAAAGCTAATCTAAAATTTGATGGTTCTCTTAGACCTTATCAAATTAATATTGCTGATATCTATATTAAAGCTGCTAAGAAAATTGGTGGAGGTATTATTTCGATTGGATGTGGACGTGGTAAAACAGTTATTGGTTTATATATCGCATCGGCAATTAATTTAAAAACCCTGGTTGTTGTTCATAAAGAATTTTTAGCTGACCAATGGGTTGAACGTATTTTAGGCGACCCTTCTAAAAATATTAAAGGCTTTTTACCAACCGCGAAAGTTGGAAGATTGCAAGGTAAAATTTGTGATGTCGAAGATAAAGACATTGTAATTGCTATGGTTCAAAGTCTTTCTCAAAAAGATTATTCCGAAGAATTATTAAAAGAATTTGGATTAGTAATTTATGATGAATGTCATCATCTTAGCGCGGAAATCTTCTCTAGAGCTTTAATTAAAACTGCTACTCAGTTTACTTTAGGATTGAGTGCTACTCCAGACCGTAAAGATGGTTTAACTCATGTTTTCAAATATTTTCTAGGTGATATTGTTTATCAAGAATCTCAAAATGTTGATGATACTATCATGTGTAAGATTTTTCATTATTTTAATGATGACCCTGAATATGCAACAGTTATATCGAATGTTAGAGGCGACCCTAATCGTCCTAAAATGATTAATAATATTTGTTCATGTGAAAAACGTAATACAGTAATCATTGAGGAATTACGTGCATTACGAAGTGAAGGTCGAAAGATTTTAATTCTAAGTGACCGTAAAGAACATTTGAATTATTTAAAAGAACAAATCGAAAAAGATTTACAAAATACTACAGCTGGTTTATATGTCGGTGGAATGAAACAAACTGATTTAAAAATTTCCGAGGAGAAAGATATCATTCTAGGAACATACCCAATGGTAAGTGAAGGCTTTGATTGTCCCTCTTTAGATACAGTTATTTTGGCTACTCCTAAATCTGATGTAATTCAGTCAGTTGGTCGCATTTTACGGAAAAAACCAGAGGACAGAGATAAACAACATATTGTTGTTGACATTATTGATTATTTTGGTAGTTTTCACCGTCAATATGCTGCAAGAAAGAAATATTATAAGGAGCAGAAATATCAGTTTTCTGAATTTACTTATGATGATAATTCATTGAAAACAATCATTACTGCGAATGTTCCTAAAAAGCGAAAACCTGCTTTTAAAAAGGAGATTGCTACAATTGGTTTTATCGATGAAGAAATTGTCCCAGATAATGATAATTTAGATGATGATGATACTTCGGAAGAAGACTAACACACTAGCGTTACCAAAAAATAAACTAATGATTAATTATTAAATTATTCTTTTCTTTATTCTTTTCTTTATTCTTTTCTTCTTTTATTATTTTATTTGTAATTCTAGGTGCATAACTAATCTGAACTATATTTTGTGAAGCATGTTTACTTAAATATAGTTAAGTATCTAGAATATAAATATCATAGATATTCTTATGTAACGCTTTCGAAGTAATATTTTTCGAATAAATACATCAACATATCTAATTTTTGTTTTATACTTTAAAATTAACACTTAAAATAAAAGAGGACTCTAGTATATCTAGAATTGATAATTTTATAATTTTAATTTTGAATAATAGTATTTTATAAAAATGTATATTCTAGTTACATGATTTTACTTTTTGATTTTGGGAAATGTATAATCTTTTCACATTTTATCCCTTGAGAAATAAAAGATTTTAAGCCACTAGATACATTATCTATTATATTATAATGATTTGTCATAAATAATAGATAACTTGTAGTTTTATTGCAAATCATAATCCATTTGATTGTATAGTCATTCAACTAAAATCGTAGTCTAGATACATTCACATTTATTTTATCTTGTATAATAGTTACAAAAAAATATCATGATTCGATAGGCAATTTATAATATGGTAAATGATTTAATAAAACACTTTGTAGTCTTTTATATTTTAATTATAGTTTTATACTATTTCCATCACTAAATCTAAACACCCTAACATCCCAATTTCACTATCGTCAAAGAATACTTTATCAACCACAAAAGCATCATTTATATGTAATATAAAAGTGTTAATGAAAGCAGGGTCGCGCGCGAAAATGTGATTTATCATAAAGTGATAACAAAAATAATAGTTTAACATATAAATAAAATCCCGAATAAAACTTCCCATTTTGGATTTTGGCTAAAATGTGATTTACACCTTCATTTTTCAAAAATGATTTTGAAAAAAAGATATATCTAGAATTGTATATTTTTTAATTTCCTTTTTGTTAATACTAGTTACTAGTTTTATAATTTTAATAAATATAAAATTGATTTTTTAATTATATTTAATAGAAGAATAACATAAAATATATAATATGGACTTTTTAGTCAAAGATTTAATAAAGTTAAACTATTTTCCACCTCTAGAAGACTTTAAATTTCATAAATCAATAGTAGATATATTAAAACAAGATAACATATTGTTTGATACACTTTTTCATGGTTCTTCAGGTGCTGGAAAATTAACATTATTCATGGCTTATTTACAAAAACAGTTTGGTGAAGAGGTATTAACATTATACCCTAATAGTGAATCTAAATCCACGGATACAACTTTTAATTTAGAAAAAGTAGGAGCTATCTTATCAAATAATAATTTGGTAATTATCAATGACTCGGTTAATGATGAGACTGTATATGATTTTATTACTAAACAATTTGATATTGAAGGGGATAATATAACATATATCTTAATATTACATCTTGAAAGATTTAAAGAGAAAACAGTTAGTTGCATTATGAATTTTATAGAAAGAAGAAAATCCAGAACTTATATTTTAACAACAACTAATCAATATGATAAGTTAGCACCAATGGCAAAAAGTCGATTCGAAACTTTTATGATTTCTAGACCAACTACAAAAGAATTAACAAACTATTTCAGTAAATTAATACCTAAAAAATTTGAATTTCCTAGTTCAAAAATTGAAAAAATAATAGAAACAACTAATCGAGATATCAAATTATCAATTATTTATCTAAATCAAAGATTACTTGAGGCAATTGATCCTGGTTTAAAAAAGAAATCATTGGACAATTTTAAATATTATATTAATTGTTTGATTCAATTAGTGTTACAAAATGATTTGAAAAAATTACCAATGATTAGAGGTATGATATTAACTCTTTATCAATCGGCAATATCATGGAATAATTATATTAAAAAAACACATGAAGTGTTGTTTTCATTAACTGATAAAATAAATGATTCTCAAAAATGTAAAATTATTGAAAAAAGTGCTGAACTTGATAATAAAGTTGCATTATCAAAGGTCACATATATACATTATGAAGCATTTATATTCATGATTTATGATGTATTATTTGGTTAATCCATTATCATTCTTTTTATTTTATATTTTCTTTTTTTCTTTTTTAAAATTAAAAGTTTACTTTCTAGAATGGTAACTAAAATGAAAACAAAGAAAACATCTATTAAGAAAAAAATAGTTAAAAAGTCAAAAGTATCAAAGAAAAGATATACTGGTAGACGTAAATATTTATCTAACAGTAAAAAGATAAAGAAAACGAGAAACTTGAAAAAAATGAAAAAAATAATGGGAGGGGGTGACCCTTGTGAATATGTTAAAGTCGAAGGAGTTAAATTACCTGATTTAACTATCCCCGACCAATTAGCAAAATTAAACAATGATTGTAATTCTGCTACATCTCCAACTGGTTCTCCAATGTCTCAACATCCGAATATTGGTAATTAAATAATTTATAAATACCAAACATTCCTAAAATAACAACTGTGTGGTTGATATCCCAATTTTCAGGTTTCCACATAATTTGGCGTCCAAAATAAGTATATGGAAATATGATAAATTCTTTGATACTTCCTAATGACAATTCTTTTTCATTTTTATCATTGCATCTAAACACAATTCCGGGTGTTTTAGAATTTAATTCAATATATGTAAAATATAAAATATTACATGTTATAATAGCTAGAATGTCTTTTATGAAAAACATTTTATATGATATTTATTTTATATATATATAAAATAGTTCTTTATTTTGTATTATTTTAATGTTGGGTCTTTACCATAATATAATGCAGGCATATATATTTTAAATGGATTTACAAAGAAAACAAAAAAAATTAATGATATCACATTAATTAAAATAGCATTCATCAATAAAGATGAATCATAATTCCAATAGCCTTTTTTTAATAATAATAATTGAATTATAACAGGTGCATGATGAAAAAATAAATCTAATGTTCTTAAAAGCCAACCTTTAAATGTAACATTATATTTAGCCACATATACATATCTAGGATAAATATATGTTATAAAAAATCCACAGAATGACACAATACCTAACATAATCAACATAGTTAGTCCTATAAAGTCTCGTATTGTTTGTGTAAATATTCCAGTTATTATGATGAATAAACTTAAAATCCATAAACCAAGTGTTCGAATTGTATAATAATCTGTATAATTTAATTGAAATATTAAATTTAAAAAGGTCGTGTCTAAAACATTACTAATATTGAAAGACATCTAGAAATAGTCGTTTTATACTTTTCATAGAAAATAAAAACCTAATAAAACTATAAATACTTAATCAAATGATATAATTGCTCTATGAGGAATATGATGAATAGTTTTTAAAGAAGATTCTGATATTTCACGACGTTTTCTTCTTTGTTTTTGACTTATTGTTTCATTATCATTATCACATGCAATAGTTGCAGCTTTCTTACCTTTTGCTGTTATATTTTTCTTTTGAGAACGTGGTTTCTTAGCATTTCTCAATTCCATATCTCTTTCAATTTCATTATAATGTTCCTCAATATAATCTATAACAAACATATTATCAGCCCAATCAAAGAAATTTAATTGACCATCATTTGTTTCAATGAATTTATGTTCATCATAATAATAATTAAAAGAACCATTCCGACAAAACACATCAAACCGTTTTTTAGAATTAGTCTTTAATTCTTGTCGATAACTAGGATAAACAAAAAATAAATCATTAAAATATTCATCCTTATTGTCAATGATTGATTTATTACTAGTTCCTGGACTTTGACTTAATATTTCCTTTTCATCTAATACCTTATCAATTTCTTTTATTTCCTTTAATTTATCTTCTTTTAATTTATCTTCCTTTAACTTGTCTTTCTTTAAGGTTTTGGCTGTTGTATATTTACCTTTTTTACTTTTAGCCTCTCTCTTTATTTTATAATCATTCAAACTATAATGAGTATTAAATATTTTAGCATAATTTGTTACAAACCAATCAATCAATCTTAATGATATTCTAGATTTACCTGTAAGAATAGGTAAAATTCTATCCATTTTACCTGTTTTACAATAAGAAGAATTAAGACGACTTACTAATTTTTTTTGTTTTCTATTTAACATTGATTGCTGAGCTTCGGTCTTAGTAATCCGATTTGACCCAGTTTTCTTTTTTGATTCAGATGTTTCTTGGTCATTATCACTTTGAATATTAGTATTGTTAGCTAATTTTTCACTATTTGTTGAATTACCAACTGTTAAAATCGAAACATTTGAATTTTCATCCACTGTATTAATATTTTGTATTGTATCTTGTTGTTTTTCCATTTTGGTTTTAATAATCGCAAAAACAAATTTAATTTAAAAAAATACTAAATAAACTTATGTTATTTTTTTTGAACGAATCAAATTTTTTCAATGATTAAATGAAATGATGTTGTAAATAGATAATTATTTCAGCTAAAACTTGACAATCTACCATATTGTAAATAATAATATCATTAACTTCTTTAAAATCTCGTAAATTAATATCTAACTTATCAGCTTCATTACTATATTTATTAATATCTAACATCACAGATAAACCATTAGCTTCCCCTTTCCATATTGTTTTTATCATTCCATGTTTATACATGGCATTACCAATCGTTTTAATACTAAAATCAAATGCATCTTTAATTATTATTGGTTGATATTTAAAAATATATAAAATATCAGCAAAATTTATGGTATCTATAAAATCTATTTCTTCATCTGTCAAATAATCATATTGTCTACCAAACATTTTATTAAAAAAAGAGGGTTCTGCATTTGACCAATGATATAATGTTATTTCTTCCATGTTTAACCAGATTTTAATGTCATCTAATAATTTAAGCATTTTTCTTAACATTTTACATTCGTCATCTAAATACATGTTTTTAATAAAAAAAGGGAAATAACGATATTCATATAAATCTTGGTAATATTTTTTACTATTTTCGCTATTTTCATTATTATCAAAATCTTTTGGTATATTTGTAGAATTATAATTTCTAGGTATTACAACTGTAATGCCTATTAAAAATATCATTTCTTCCCCACCCTTTTCTGGCAAATATGAAAAATCATCATTTAAATTATTTGTTGTTTCAAAATCGATAACTAGAAAAGGTTCATTTCTAGATGGTAATAATTCATACATTTGATTTTCCAATTTATCGGTTGGTAAAATTAAAATATCACCATTTTTATTTTCTGATGAATTAATTTCTATAATTTTAGCTAAAACTAAATTTTGATACCCCCCTTTATTTAAACAATATTCTTTATAATCATTCCATGTTTTTATACCATTATTTAAAGCTAAGTTTCTTCTAGCAACTCCACAATTCCATAACAAAGTAAATTCTTGTCTTTGTTGAGCAATAATTTTTTTAGCAGACCCCCATTTATAATCATATTTATTTTTCATATTAGGTCTTAAAGATATATTCAATTCTTTGGGTATTTGTTGTTCAATTGATTCCCAATCAAATTCATTACTAGCTCCAATTCTAGATACACATGGAAGCACTTTTAAAATTTCTCTCCAATGCAAAACTTTTATTAAATCATTTTGTAAATTAGAGTCGTGTTCGTTATATTTTATTGGTGAAATTGAATCAAAACAATTATCAACATAATAAGAATTATCATAATTATGTGCAGAACGACCTAAAATATACGCTGTATCTGGTGTGTAATGTTGTAATGCACCTATTGCTAATGTATAAACGAGAACTTGAGCTTTATATCCCCTGTATAATTTATTATTTAATATTTTTTTTGTATCGGAAGATAAAGCAATATTAGACATTTTAATATCTATAACTCTATAATGCCAATTACCAAATATAGATGGTATCTTAGATTCCTCATCACTTATTAATCCAGGTTTTAAAAGATTTAAATAGTCCGACCGTATTAAAACATCTGGATGCCCTTTTGTTTTGTTTTCATGATTAACAATATAACTTTGAAATATAATTGGATAACCTTCTCTCATTAATTGTAATGTCTCAAAACATCCATCACCCCATTTATCAAATTTCGACACTTCTATAACAGGAATCCCTTTTGTTCTAATTGCTTTGATTACAAATTCTTCAAATTTACAACCTTTGCTCATTAAATCTAAAGTATGACGAGGACATGGTTCTTCTATAAAACCTAAACTAGAACCATGAATATCTAAATAATCCAATAATGGGTCATCTAGAAAATAATTAAATAATTGTGTTGCTGATGGATATTCTTTAATAATATTTTCCCAATCTTGATATTCTAGTTCCATTTTTAATTAGTTTATTATTTTAATTATCTAACACTTTTTTATTCTATCAATTTAATTCTTACTTCTTATCAATAAATAAAAATTATAATCACAACAAAATTAAATAAAAAATAAACATAACAAAATAATTTAGAATTTACGTTTTAGATATTTTAATGATAGTTTACCAGATTTTCGACTTATTTGTTTCTTTTTAGATGATACATCAGTTTTTGATTTAGATAAAAATCCATTAGAACCAAAATCATTTAAGAAACTGAATGTTCCTGAGTCATCAAAACTAGAAAAGTTGTCACTGAACATGTCTTCATCTTCATTTAACTTATTTTTTTCAATTTCTAACTTAGTTCGAATAATTTCACATATTTGTTCTTTGTCATTAATATTTTCATCAATACCAAAATATTTTGTCCCCATTTCTTTTAATTCTTTTAGTGTATAACCTCCTTTGCTAGGTCCTTCTTCACAATAGTTAGGATTTTTAGTATAAATTGATGATAAAATAACTGGTTGAGCCCCTTTTGATGCTTGTATTTTTTCCATTTCTTTATCTAAAATAGGTATTATAAATCCACATAAATCCTTTTTAGAAGCATCTTTTGCTATTTCTGGGTCCATACCAAAATAACGATTTGCCATTTTTCTTAAAGCACTAAGATACCATCCACCACCAGATTCTCCCTTTTCACACATTTTAGGGTCTTTTTTATAAATATCAAGTAAGGTTTTTCCTTTCAAATCAGTTCTAGATTGTAAACCACTTAACTTTTCACCAATTAAATGACATAATTGTTCTTTTTTAATTCCTTCAATTTGTTGTTCAGTAAAATTAAGTTCCTCAATCGCAAATTTTTTAAGAATTTTTTTACTATATCCACCTTTCGAATCTGTTTGAATACATTTATTCATTACAAAATTTTCAATTGTTAAATTATCTTGGTCTGCTAATTTGATGTCTGGTTGGGACATTTCCACATAATCCTTTCCTTCTTTTCCTTCTTTACCTTCTTTAATATTTTTAACTTTATTTTTCTCTTCTGAAGGACAATAACCTCTAGTATTATATCTTAAGAAATCATCATTAAATTCTCCTTTCTCGTCATTCATAACAGTATAATCCCATTTCTTTTGATAAATTCTATCAGTTTTATCGGCTGCAACAGGAAGTTCTGAAGCAATATTTTTTCCTGTTTTAATATTTGTTGCACACCATTTTTGACCTCTTCCATGCTTGGTTGTGACACATTCCCACGATAAATCATAACTAGGATGATATCTAAATGGAAAAATACATTTGCCTGATTTAAACCCTTTGTCGATTTTCCCTTTATTATTAGTAGCTTTTGCATTAATATCTTGAACATTATATTTTCTTCTAGTTTCTCTAGGGTCAGCCGGACAAAATCCCCATTTTAATGCTCTTCTAAATTTATCAACCTCTACAGGACATCTTTGACCTTCATCCTTATCTTTATTACAATCAAAATATAATTGTTTGGTATTTCCATAAACGTATGGAAATATACATGGACCAGCATGATATTGAGAACGATATTTACCATCTTTATCAAAAACAGTTGCATAAACAGTTTTTAATTTCTTTTTAACACCTGATAAATCAGTAATCTCTAATCCTGTTGTTGTATCAGTATTAGCAGTTCCAGATGCTGACCCAATATCTTCTAATTTATTTTCAATTTGATTATAAGTAGCTTTAATTATTCTTTCACCGGAAGAATCTGTTTCTATCGGTTCAAATACACCAATTTCTTGATGATATTTCGATGATTTATAAATTTGACGAATGAGATAAAAATTTTCATTTGTTAAAAATATTTCATCTTTTGACAATTGTAAACTTTCTTCATAATAAAAGGCAGGTATATATGTGCCTTCCAATATATGTTTTCTTTCATTTTGGTTTCGTAAAAGACTTTCAGCTAATCTTTTAATAAATAAAGTTGACCAAAATGATGTTTCTAGATTAATATTACATCCTGATTTAGAAGTTAAAATACAATAAGGATGTGAATTACATTTCTTTTGAGATATTTTTTGACAAGTTGCTAAATAATATTTTTTTTTATGAGTCCCTAATCTAGTTTGCTGTTTGTTATCTTTTTTTCCAATCTTCTTTCCATCATTGTTCTTTCCATTATTTATATCAATATTCACTGACTTTAATACTTTATTGGATAAAGAAGTTAGAATTTGAATTAATTTTTCTGTCATTAAATTTAAATCTGGTAATGGAGAACCTAGAATAGCATTTATTTCATTAACATAATATGAACTTTTACTTTCTTTTAATGCCATAGAAATTTCATATTTAAAATGTTGATATAAATACTCAAATTTTTGATATTCATGTAGATACCCAATTCTTTCATCTTCATTAATTTGTTTTTCAGATATTTTATAATCAGCCTCATAATAAATATTTTTTACAATAATTTCCATTTTAAACTTTAATTTTTTAAGTTTATCATTTAAATCTGACAATTGTGTTGGATAAATTGGTATTAGACCATCATTTTCTAATAAAATACCAATTACTAAATTAGTGTTTTGGTCTGTTACTAGAAAAGCAGCTGGATTATAATTATATTTATTATTTGTTTTGATATTAAAAATATGTAAAGATTCAATGATTTTAAATGTATCTTTTGTTTCGATTAAATGAAAATATTCCATACCATCATGAACTGGTAAATCTAATATTATAGCACTAGGACGAACTGGAAAAATTAGTTTTTTAACAGTTATAATAAATTCTGTATTATGTAAAGCAGATGTTATTTGTTGATAAGGTTCAAATTCGGGATGTGTTTCACTCAATGTTTTTAAAGTTTCATACATAATGTTTGCAGTAGGTAATAATTTATAATCTCCATATTGAGAATTAGATAACTCGCTACAATTAGTAATATGTATTTTAACTAATTCTTTTAAAATTGGTAAACGTTTTTGAGTTTCTTTTAATAAATTGGTATTTATTGGTTGATTTTTTAAATTATTTTTTAAACTGATTAAATCAGTAGTAGACATATTTATTGAATTATCTAATTTTATAACACCATTTGGAATTAATGAACCTTTTGATTGAATGTGAAAAATAGGTTCAAATTTACCTGTCTTATCATATAAAAGCATCGCTACAGGTTTATCAATTGATTTAATATATGGATTACAATAAATATTATTGGTTTCTTTAGAAAACATAATAATATTAACACCTTGAGGAAATAACCAATCTAATCGTCGACTAATTAAATCAATAAAGAAATCATGTCTTTTAATTATTTTATCATCTTGACAATATTTGATAAAATTATGAAAAGCACTAAATACAATAAATAATTTCCTGACTTTTCTTAATTTTAATTTATCTTTTTGTAAGATTATTAAATCATTGACCTTTTCTAGATTATAATCAGGTAGTCCTAACCAACTGACAAATTTAGGATATTTTTTAATAAATTCTGAAAAATAATATATTTGACTGTTGTTTCTAGGTAAACTATAATTAAATTTAAATATATTGATTAATGTCCCTTCATTCAATGTAATAAAAATCTCAGGTGTTAAATTGTCAGTTATTAATTTTATTAATGTTTTAAAAGTAACTTGACCTGTTGTTATTGATTCTTTGATACTAGCTATTGAACGTAGAAAACTATTTTTATCACTAAAAACACCTCTACGTAAAAAGCAATTAGTATATTTATGTAAAGAATTTGTAGAAGATGATATTAATATTTCTTGATTATTTCTTAATAATGTATTTAAATTTTCCGGTAGTTGCCCATAACGACAATTATCTAGAATAGCTATATCAGCCTTGATATAATTTTCATTTTTACAAACTGACCCATCATCAAATTCCTTTGTGTCATTGCTTTGATTGGGTAATTCTGAATCAGTTTCAATTTCACATACATCATGACCTACTGGTTTTTTAAATCTTTGTATTTCAGTAGCATTTGGGTCAAAATCATCTGGTTCTTTTAAAAAACAACATGGGACACATAAATTTTTAGGATGATTTTTTGGTTTCATAAAACCAGGATAAGCTTCCGAACCTGTATTTTTTAATATCTCAGGCCATCCTTTTTCTGCTTTATCCTTTGTCCAATATGTGCTACTAGTTGGTTTTCTAACAATAACTGTATATTTATCTCCTAAGAATTCCTTATTACGCTTATCAGCAGGTATTGCCTCACCATGTGTATAAGGACTTTTTAAACCATTTTTAATAAATTCATCAGTTGATATTGGCATTTCGGCTTTATAATCCCATATTCTAGGACATATATAATAATGATCACGATATTTAACATAACCAGTAATCGCATTTTTATCTTTGATTTTATCCAAATTCTCTTTGGGAATAATATAAGGTTGTCTCATTTGCGTAGCATCACAAGATGTGCTATATTTCCATCCTTGTTCTTCTTGACCTTGACCAACATTTACATCTTCAACTTTATATAAACCAGGATCAGCCTTAACTCTCATCTGAATCATATAATTCGTAAATTTAATTTTATCAACATGAGACCCTTTTTTCTTTAAATCATAATCAATTTCTAATTTATCTTCTGGTTTCTTTTCTTCTTCTTTGTGTTTTTTCTCTTCTTGTTTCTTTTTATATTGTTCCTCAATATCAACATCAACTTGTAAATCTTCAAAACCTAATTCACCAAATTCAAATCCTAAATTCATTTGGTCAATATTATCAGTCATTGATACCTTATCCTCAATATCAATATCAACACCAATATCTTTTTCAATATTTAAAAGATTATCAGTTTCTTTAATAAATTGTTTATCAAATAATGGGTCAAATAAAATCAATAATAATTCATGAATAAATTTTAATTGTGTAATTTGATGCAAATTATCAATATGAATTATAAATTTATTTTTTTCTTTACTAATACTGATATCCACACCATATAGAAAATGATATTTTACATTTTCAGGAATATTTAAAGGGTTTAATCCATCTAGAATTGATTTTGAATGAACTCTATCAATAATAAAAATAGATTCCAATAATTCTAGATATTTTGTTTTTTGTCCATCAATTATTTTTTTATTTTTTTCAAATAATTTATAAATGAAATTTTGAATTGTAGAATCACTATCAAATTGACTAACCTTTTTATAAATTATTTTAATTGTATTATTTTTTAAATGACCGTAAAAAAATGGCATCATCTTTTCAAGTCTTTTATTCAATTCAATTATAGATAAATAATCATCAATAATTTCGACATTTGTCTTAAGATTTAAATTTAATATTTGAGTTCTTAAAATACCTTGATGAAATTTACCCTTAAAAACTAAATTAGTTTCTGGTGAATTTAACATAGCAATATTGGTAGCCTTTTTTAATTTAAGCAAAAAATCAGAAACATCTTCCATTTTTTCTTTAGCATATTTTATTGATATATGTTCATTAATATTAAAATGGACCAAAGTATAGCCGTTATCATAAATGTTAATTGAAATATAATTGTCAATCGATATTTTTTCATCATCATTTTTTAATAAAAGTTTAAATACTAAATATTTTCTATTTTGGGTAGGGTATTCTATATCATTAAATGTTTGGACATTTTTCCATGATGCTATCACTTTTAATTTAACTACGTTTTTCTTCAAAAATGGTTTATAAATCTTAAAATTTTGAGTATTTTCATTAAGAACTAGTTTTATAAAAGGAATATCCATACTTGTTTCAAACATATTAAATACTTGTTCAATATCGAAAGTTGATGGATAATCAATATCATTAATACCAATTATTAAATCATTAATTTGATAATCTTTATTATAATGAATATTTGATTCATATTTTTTTAAATTATCCTTTCGATTTAAAGATAAAATATTGATATTGTTATTGATTTTACAAATATTATTAATCAATTCATCAATTGATTTTTTCTCATTTGATAATTTAGATTCGGTATAATCGGTAGCTTGAGAATCCCAATATAGATTTACAATTTCATTTAAATTATTACCTTGATAATTATTAACAAATTCTGAATGTGTTACTAAATAAATAACATTATTTTCAATTAATCCATAATCATTAAGTGTATCAGAATATTTTATACTGTCTTGATCCATAATTACATGGTCAGACTGATTAACTATTGATGAAAAAGGGTTAGCCACAACATATTGAGGAAAATTTATATAATAATTAGAAGCAATACGTAATTGTTTTTTATAATTTCTTCCAATTATAGTTTTACGATTACTTAATAAGAGTATTAATTCCTCATGATTTACCAACTCTTCTGCAGTATAGATATCTTTATTAAATAGTTCAATAGTTTTATTTTTTTTATTTTTATATTTTTCATGAAAGGATTTTTTGACAATTTCTTCTAATTCTTCTTGAGACCCTACATCCAATACTTTTTGTAAATTAAATATTAGTGACTCGACATATACATCGGTATTTTTACCTAATAAATAATTTACAAATTTTATCATATCTTTATATAATATGTTATGGGTTTCAATCCATAAATGTTGTTGATGAATAGGAATATATTCTGAATTTAAATAATTGCTAATTTTCATTCTAATAATATTTATTGAATCATCATCAAAAATTAAATCATGTATAAAATGAATTTTACCTGGAATAATTTTACCTATTTTAGACCTGAAATTTGGAATAAATGATGTCAATACTTTGTTTTCGTTATCGGTTAAATCAATATATTCTTTTTTTTCTAATTTATGTAAAATTTTATAAAAATCATCTTTATAATGACCACCTATAAAAACATAAGTATCATAATCCTCTTCTTTTTCACTGTGAATATGTCTAACTTTATAGATTTTTTGATTATAAAAATCTTCTACTAGTGACATGCTTAAACTTTTCCAATCTTATTTTATTATAGAGATTAAAAAAAAAGTAATCATTCGGACATGTGTATTTTCAATTCTAGCATCTTCATAATCGTAATCGTAATTGTAAATCGTAAATCCTAACCTAATCATAATAATTTTTCAATTTCACTTATCATCTCTTTTTTATATATTTTTTCTTCATCATTTTTTGACATATATTTATCTAATTTATCCAATAAAATAACTAATTCTGTTTTATTTAATTTTATCAATGATGTTTTATCATTTTCAAATAGATTAAATGTATATGAAGAATTTAATTTTTGTATATCATTATTATGAAAATTATCTACTTTATCTATTTCTTCGTTAGTCATTTTGTATTTAGTATTGTAATATAAATTCTTAAACATATCAATTAAATATTTAGTTCCATAAATAATACAATTATAATCATTTATCAAAGGTTTAGATTGAGATTTTATATGTGTTTTGATATTTTGATATATTTGTAATAATTCATCAATTGAATCAAAAATATGATAAGTATAATTACCATAATTCATACCATTGCCTAGACCAATTATAATATTACAGTCATCATATGAATTATCATTTAGAAAATTAACTAAATTATTATAATAAACAAAATATATAGATGGTGTTCTAGATACCTTGATAGTTCTTAATTTATGGTTATTTAATTCTAACAGTCGTAAATTAAATTCAAACCCTTGATTTAATTCGATACATGGACGTTTTGTTTTTATATATTCTAGTGATTTATCATAACCATAATTATATTTTTTCATTAAATAAAAAACTAAAATAGCCCCTGTTCTAGATACACCAGCATCACAATGTATTAAAATGTTTTGATTTTCTTTATTATTTTCTGTAATGATATTGTATATTTGAATACAATAAGTAATAATATCAAAATTAGGATTATCTTCTATGCCAAATTTAAAATATGAAACATCATAATCTAGATTGTTTAGAGGTGTTTGATTATTTAAACTGATAATAACATTGATTTTATTATTATTTAATATTTTATCATTGTCAGCTATTTCTCGCGAAGAAGCAAATAAATTATCAATTATATGATTTATATTTATTATCGATTCCCAATTTAACATTCTAGGTTTTAGGTATTATTAACCTTTTTATATTATATAAACAATAACAAAATTGATTTTAGATTGTTTATGTATCTAGAATTGATAATTATTTCATTTTTATAATTCAACATAATAAAATTAAAAATGGAATGAAAAATAAAAATCAAAAACAATTTGTTAGTTGAATATTTAGCAATATTATTGCGTGAGAAACAATATTAACTAAACAGGGTTTTGGTTTTTATTTTTTTAATGGAGTATCAGTAATTTTCGTTCCACAATAATCAACAGGTGATGTTGAATAATCTTGATTCTGATATAATTTTAATTCAATTGCAACTCTTAAAAGGATTCTAAAGTTACTCCAGAATTCCTCGGTATGACCAACCGATTTAGTCATGATATGAGATAATTCATGAAGAGCAACAAACATAATAACGTTATCCGCGACTAAAGTTTCAACTTCTCCTTTAGCTCTAAGACAAAAAACAATTTTTTGACCCTTATTAACCGAATAAGATGTGTATTTACTGTTTGGTGTTGTTTCACTAATATTATCAGGTTGGAATCTTTTTATTAAACGGTCAAAACCTTCTTTTGTTTCATTGACTGCTCCATCATTGGATGCATATTTCTTAACTTGTTCGTCATTGACACCCTTGAGATGGTCAACAACTTTAATTAATTTAGCTTTAGTTCTAGCTAATAAATCGGCAGCTTCTTGTTTATCAGATAAATTTCTAACTAAATAATCTTTATTATCAACTGCAGATTTAACATAAATAACTTCATATGTTCTTGTTTCTAAATACATGTAAATTATCATCAATAAGACAATAAATACAAAAAAATCTATAAAACTATCACCTAACATTTTAATTTTTATTTACCCTTTTATTTAACCTTTTATTATTTATTAGAAACTTTTCTTTTACAAACAAAGCATTTATTTTTTTTTGTTATATTTTTTTCTAATTATTAAATATAAAAACGAATAAGTATGAAAGCTAAAATTGGAAGTAGTTTTAGTCTCGAAAAAAAAAATATAAGTAATTATGTTATGATTGGTTTAGGAATCATAATTATTTTTTTACTGGCTGTTATTTTATATAAAGTAAATAAAAAAGATGGTTTTAAGACTAGTAGATTAGCTGGTAGTTTAATTAAAACTGATCATCCAATAACTGGTTATTGGATGTGGACATGGGGTGGTGATGGAAGTGGAGAACCGGATACTATGTGTGATATAGGTATTCGTTTTGGTGGTGAAGTTCCAAAAACAGCTATTGATAATAATATTGGTTTAGCTAATTCATTAACTAAATGTCGTGAGAAATTTTTGAATTTAGGTGGTGGACTAGAAACAGGTATATGGAATACATCTGATTTTGATTATATAAATAGTCAGTTAAACAATATCAAGAATAAGGGGTGGACAGGGATATGTTTTGATATTGAAGTATGCCCTCCGGGTGTATCTTTTGTTAATCAATTTGCGGATTGTTTTGCTAAATGTAAAGCAGCTGGGTTAAAGGTTTTAGTGACAATGAGTCATACTACCCCTTATCAATGTCAATCTGGTGCTGGACAAGGTATGGATTTAGTTAATGCTTGGATTCAAGACTCTAACATTGATTATATTTCACCACAATTATATACAGAAGGTCATGAATTAATACCATCAGATTTATCATTATTTAAAAATGCGAAAGCCAAAATTATTCCAACAGTTCCTAGAGATTCTGATTGGACAGGTATTCAAAATTTAGGTGTTACACCAGCTGGATACTTAACATGGATAAGATCTAATATACCAGTTTCAATTAATTATTGTGGTAAAGATTGGAATGATGTTACGGCTAACTGTGCAACAGCTAAACAATGTCCTTCAGGGCTAAATGGTGAATGTCCATCAGGACAAAAATGTTTTGGTGGTGTAACATGTAATGGAGGTGGAGGTGGCAATAAAATAAATTTATGTGGAACTAATTGGAATACTGTTGATTGTGGTAAAAGTGCGAGATGTCCTGGTGGTACCAATGGTGAATGTCCGTCAGGACAATTTTGTTGGGCTGGTAATGTATGTTAAAAGAATATAACAAAACCTTTATTTATTAAAAATAATTTTAATTTTTATATATAATTATAATTGTCAAATGACAATTAATATATATGCTAGAACAGCACTTCAAGAAGTATTATTTGAGGCTTTAGCTTTAAATAATCTGGAACCAGATATGAATAAATGTAAAATAAATTCATGGTTATCAGTGTTTGAATATTGTATTGACAAACCAATTGGTTATTTTAGATATCATGATAACAAAATAACACCAGAAATGCTTAATCATATTGTTTACTATGCAAAAGAAAATTTAAAAAAAACACCAGATAATTTTATTCTTCAATCAGCTAATAAAGGAGTGTTAAATTGTTCTACAACAAATGATTTTGCAGATAAATCAGATATTATAAAAATGGTTAAATATTTGTCAATTTGTTTGGAATATAAAGCAACTATTTTTATTCAATAAAAATTGAAACAAAAAACATATTTAAAAATATAATAATTAAATTTTTGGGGAAAAAAGTTTAAAGTTAAGTCATATTATAAATTAACGTAGGATATGTCAAAACCCTTTATTTTCCGTCAAGATGAAAAATTTACATTAAATTACACTAAACCAATCTCATTCCAAATTACTGATTGGCGAAGTTTTGATTATAAACCTCCTTTTAACCCCGACACTGACAAAGGACGATACCGTAAAGAATTTAGAGCACAATTATTTGGTGTTACTAGTAAAGGTCGTTCATTATCAGCTGTTATTTACGGATTTAAACCGTTTTTCTTCGCAGAAATTCCGGAAACATGGTCTGAAGGTAAAGTTCTTCAATTAATTAAAACTATTAATAAATTAGTTCCAGAATATGAAACAAAATCATTGATTTCATACAATATTGTTAAAAAAAAGAAATTTCGAGGTTTTACCAACAATACATATTATCCTTTTATTAAATTTGAATTTCATAGTCAATCTGGTTTTAATAAATATAAAAGAGCTCTCGAAAATGAAATTACATTAAGTGGAGAAAAAATTAGTTTGCCTCTTTATGAATCAAATCTAGAACCAATTATGCGTTTAATGCATATTGCAGACATTGAACCTGCAGGATGGGTTCAGCTACTCAAATATACTGTAACTGATGAACCAAATAGCACATGTCAAATCGATTTAGTTGCTAGTTTTAAACATCTGAAAAAAGTAGATAGTTCAGGGATTGCACCTTTAATTGTGCTTTCTTTTGATATTGAATCAGATAGTAGCCATGGGGATTTCCCACAAGCTAAAAAGAAATATACTAAACTAGCAACTGATATTATTAATCATTTTCAAAAAGCACGGTCTACTATTTCTAAATTACAAAAATCTGGTGAAAATGCACAAAAATTAGAATATCTTACAAATCTGATTCAAGATAAACGTAAATATTTTTACGATTTAATTAAGGCTGGATTTCTTAAAGAAACCCCATTTCGCGATGAAGAAATTCATCATGTTTATACAAAAGATGGGATAAAACCGAAAGATTCTACCATTGATAAGATAATGGATGATGTTTTAAAAATCTGTGATCGAACTGAAATATCTATTCGAGCAAATCGTCAATTAAAAGAAGGTGTTCAGAAAGTTCTGAGACGCTGGGTTAATAAAAAAGACAAATTTAAACCTGATGAGACTTTGGCTAATGAGAAAGACGTTTATGAATTAGAAGAAATTATTCGACAAGTCGCAAAAAGTGATAAACTAGATATTAATACATTATATTCTAAGGTTTTTACTAAAGATGTCTGTATTACACTTTTAACCAACTTATTTGATAAACATTTTCCTAAAGTAGATGGCGACCCTGTGATTCAAATTGCTAGTGTCGTTTATAAATATGGTGACCCTGGTGTATCTTATCGTCATATCGTTACTCTAGATACTTGTGATCCTATTGAAGGTGCAGAAGTTATTAGTTGTATGGATGAAGCCGAAGTTCTTATGGAATGGGCAAAATTCATTAATCGACTAGATCCAGACATTATGACTGGATATAATATTTTTGGTTTTGATTATTCATTCCTTTATTTTCGTGCCAAAGAACTAGGATGTTTATCTGAATTTAGTAAAATTAGCCGACTGCCTGATTATGAAGCACCTTTAGTTGAGAAGAATCTTTCTTCGGCTGCTCTAGGTGAAAATACTATGCATTTTATTGATATGATTGGTCGTGTTCAAATTGATTTACTTAAAGTTATTCGTCGTGACCATAATCTAGGTTCTTATAAACTAGATAGTGTTGCGGAACATTTTATCAGTGGTAAAATTGGTGGAATGCGTAAAGATGACCCACAATGGATTGAAATTAAAAATACATCTGAAATTGATACTGGTAATTATATTATTATTCGTCAAGCTAAAGATGGTGATAAATTCAATCGTGGTGAGAAAATTCAAGTTCTCGCAAAAGAATCAAAAGATGGTAAAGATTGGATTAAACTGGATATTCCATTTGAAGAAAAAGTCTTAGGAAAGAAACCCATGTGGGGTCTAGGAAAAGATGATGTCAACTATAAAGATATTTTTGAACTTCAAAAAACCGGTGGACCTAGTGGACGTCGAACAATTGCTGTTTATTGTATTCAGGATTGTGTTTTATGTATTCGATTAATCCAAAAACTTGAAATTATTGCCAATAATATTGGCATGGCGAATGTATCAATTGTGCCTTTTTCATATATCTTTCTTCGTGGTCAAGGTGTTAAAATCTTTAGTCTAGTTGCAAAAGAATGTCAAGCACATGACTTTTTGATTCCAGTCTTAAAAGGCAAGGATAATAAATATAAAGAAAATGAAGATGAAAAAACCATTAAAACCAAAGAACAAGAAATTAAAAGTTTAATTAATGCTCTTGGTGAAGACGATAACGAACCGAATGATGTTTTAACAACTGATGGTGATATTTACGTTAATAGTCTAGGTGAAGGTGACGATGATGAATTTAGTAAAAGCTTCCGACGTGGTGGTGATACTAATTATCAAATTGGTGAATTAGATACTATTGGACAAGACTCTGGATTTGTTCCGGATGATGATGATGGTTACGAAGGTGCAATTGTGTTACCTCCTAGACCAGGAATTTATCTAAATGAACCCGTCTCAGTGCTAGATTATGGATCTCTTTATCCATCTTCTATGATTAGTGAAAATCTAAGTCATGATTCTATCGTTTTAGACCCTGCTTTTGATAATTTACCTGGCTATACCTATGGTGAAGTCACGTATGATATTAAAAAATGGATTGATAAAGATAAACGTTCATTGGGTAAACATACTGTTGGACAAAAGACATGTCGATTTGTTCAATTTCCTGATGGACCTGATGGTAAACCAGTAAAGGGTATTATTCCTTTGATTTTACAGAAACTGCTAGCTGCACGTAAATTTTATAAGAAAAAGAAGGATGCTGATCCGGATCCTTTTAAGAAAACGGTTTGGGAAGGTCTACAACTAGCTTATAAAGTAACTGCAAATTCTTTATATGGACAAATTGGTGCTAGAACTAGTCCGATTTATCTGAAAGATGTTGCTGCTTCAACTACAGCTACGGGTCGTGGTTTATTAACTTTGGCACGTGATTTCGTTTTAGCTAACTTCGACGGAGCTAGCATCATATATGGAGATACCGATTCTATATTCATTAAATTCAAATTAGAAGATGAAAATGGAAAAGTATTAACAGGTATTCCAGCTCTTCAGAAATCTATTGATACTGGATTAGAAGCTGAACATTTAATTCAAAAATACTTAAAACCTCCTCATGTTCTAGAATATGAGAAAACCTTTTGGCCTTTTATCCTATTTACAAAAAAAAGATATGTTGGGAATCTCTATGAGACTGATGTTAATGAATTTACTCAGAAAAGTATGGGTATTGTTTTGAAACGTCGTGATAATGCTCCAATTGTTAAATATGTTTATGGTGGGATTATTGATTCTATTCTAAATAAAAAGTCTCTTGAATTATCAATTGATTTTCTTAAACAATCATTATTAGATTTAATTGAAGATAAATTTGATTTACAAATGTTAGTGATTTCTAAAACTTTACGGTCAACATATAAAGACCCTGAATCTATTGCACATAAAGTTTTAGCCGACCGAATGGGTGAAAGAGATCCTGGTAATAAACCTCAATCTAATGACCGTATTCCTTATATCTATATAAAGGTTAAAACCAAAGGTCCTAAAGAAAAGATTTTACAAGGTGATAAGATTGAATTCGTGAATTATGTTCGTGAAAATAAACTTAAACCAGATTATTTAACATATTTGGAAAATCAGATTATGAAACCAGTAAGTCAAATTTATGAATTGGCAGTTAGTCAGTTACCTGGTTTTAATAAAGATGAGGATTACTTTGAACGACTTGAAGTTAGATATAAAGATAAATACAGTGATAAATCTGAGGATTTCATTCATGATAAAATTCAAGAAGCTAAACAAAAAGAAGTGGAAGCTCTTCTATTCCAGGATGCTTTAAGAAAAGCTAAAAATCAAAAAGCTAACTTACAAGAAATTAGTAGTTGGTTAATTAATGAACCTGGAAGTATAACTGAAATAAATGATGTAGCTGATGATAATAATACAGATGAAAAAACAGTTAAAACAAAAAAGAAAATTTCACCTAGGAATAAAATTGTAACTAGAACTAATCGTTCAATTACTGATTGGTTAGTTTAAAAATTAAAAACTAAATTCATTTATGTCATAACCTTGGCTAAGATGATAATCTAAAAATTTACTTATTCTAGATGGAGCAAATGCTTTTTCAATAAGTTCATAATAAAGAATTTTACTTCTTTTTTTTGCCATTGTAATATAATCCAAATCAAATAATGATGAATTATTTTCATATCCTTCCATTATAGCCCAATTTGGTTGACGATTCGGCGATAATATATCATCCTTAATTTCTTTTTCCAATATGATATCTAAACCATTACAATTTTCAGCCATATATCTATAATTTATTACACCAATATTATTTTTAATTAAAGCTATTGCTTCGGTGTTTTTTGTAATATTATATGATATTTTATGATATATATAACTTTCTAATTCTGAAACATCTGGTGAATTTTGTATTATCTTTACATAATTTTCAATTATATGAATTGCCTTTGGATTAGATGCTAAATATTCCCAATTTATTTTATCTAAATTGTTCTCTAATAAATGAATTGCATTTGGATTTTTTGATAATTCACCCCATTTTATATCATCTAATTTATCTAAATTTTTTTCTATAATATAGATAGCATTTGGATTAGTATTTGATACCAATGAATACCAATTAATTTTATCAGGATGTGCTTTTAATAATTCAATACCATTTGGATTTGTTGATAATAAACTCCATTGAATTTTATCAATGTTTTTTTCTAGTAGATGAATAGCATTTGGGTTTCTTGATAATTCATGCCAAGATATTTTATCTAAATTATTTTCTAATAAATGAATTGCATTTGGATTTGATGAAAGCATAGCCCAATTAATTTTATCGATATTTTTTTCCAATATTTTAATGGCATATGGATTTGTAGATAACATATACCAATTAATTACTTGTGGTTTCTTTAATATAATATATATTGCATTTGGAGCATGGGAATGAATATATTTTTTATATTTTATTAATTTATCAATTAAATATTGATATTTAAATATTGGTTCAACCATAGTTACTAGATGTTAATTTAATATACCAATTACTTATTAAATCAATTTTATTTTTTCCAACAACCAAATAATGAGCATCTAGCACTTTTAATATTTTTAGGATCATTTTTTGTAAGTTTTTCTTCGATAGAATTAATTTTTTGGGTTAATTCCTTTATTAAGTCTTTTGTTGATTCTTTTCTGTTAATTTTTTGTGATTCTTTTTCATCATCAGAATTATCAGAATCTTCGGAACTGGAATAAATATATTCTGTTTTGATTTTTCTTCTATATTTCTTTTCCTTTTTAGCATTATTATCTTTGATTGAAACATGTCTAACTTCTTGTTCCGATTCGTTATTTTGTGTATCTTCTTCATTATTATTTTCAATTTCAATAGTTAAACTAGGTGGTGGTCTTTGTGGGTTTGTTTGGGTATTTCTAGTTTCATTGGGTCTTTCGATTTGTTGTGTTATTCTTTGAATTGTAGGCGAATTCTCATTTTGATAATAATATTCAACTTCAATAGTTGGATTTTCTGTTGTATCAGATGAAATTGAATTTGATATTGAATTTATTATTTGTTGTATATTAGATGGTATTGTTTGGGAATGTTGTGTGTGATTTTGTGAATTTGTATGACGTGGAGATGATGAATTTGATGATGATGAGGTATTTAATGAATTAATTATTGTGTTATTTAATATAGTTCTCATATGATTAATTTCATGTAAAATATCCTGATGATTTTCATGTCTTTCTCTTTCTCTATGAAAAATCGGAATTGCAAAAAAATTAGGTGATTGTATAGTAGTATTTCTAGTTTCATTATTGTTTCTAGAACGTAAAATTTCATTAATTCTCTGTTGTAATGCCATCTGTAAATATGGATTACTTTGAATATTATTATGGTTTGGATTATTAAAAGTGTGATTATTTGATGATGGTATTCCTGTTGGTTGTGAAGGAGATAAATTGGTGGGTGTAGTGGTAGTTGTGGTAGTATTTTCGCTATTTTGGTGATTATCTTCTCTTAAATCAAATTGACATTCAGGACATTTAGTATTATTTTCTAACCATTGGTCAAGACATCTATGGTGATAAAAATGACTACAATGGTTAATTTTTCTAACAATGTCTCCATTTTCATAAACATTTTGACAAATACTACAAACTCTTCCTGCTTCAGAGATTGTTTGAGATATATATGTTTCTAGAATTGTTGCTCTTCTTAATGTATTAATGTTAGTTCCAATTCTAATTGGTTCAAAAAAATTAAACAAATCCATAATATTTACAATTTATAAGATAATATAATTTAATGTTATTAATTCTTTCGCGAAGAACAGAAATAATTGAATAAAAAATGAGTAAAAAATTGATTTATCTATATAAGAATTAATTATAATATAATAAAATCAATATAAATGAGTCAATCAATAATTTCCGAAAGGGGTCGTCTAGGTCTTCCTAATGTGGGAAATAGTTGTTATTTAAATTCAACTATTCAATGTCTAGCTGGAACACAAGAATTATTAAAATACTTTTCTCAGATGGTTACATTAGCAAATGGTCAAACAATCAAAAAATATAAAACCCATCAATTAACAAATAAAACTATCAAAAATAATAAAACAAATAGTAAAAGGGTATTGGTTGATGAATGGTATAATCTACTAGGTCAATTATGGAGTGACCCTGAACAAATAAAAAGAGTGAATCCAATTCCCTTTTATCGATTGATTGGACAAGTTGCAAAAGAATCTAAAACAGCAATTTCAATTTCTGGAGATCAGAATGATTTTCAAGAATTTTTGATTTTGATTATGGATTCTTTACATGATGCTTTAAGTTATGAAACACAAATGAACATTGTTGGGGAAGAACATACTAATATGGATAGATTAAGTAAACAAGCATATCAAAATTTTATTAAACATTTTGAAAAAGATTATTCAATCTTTGTAAAACTCTTTAATGGTCAAATTAATACTTTAACAATTGGGGAATGTGGTCATGAATCTAATATTTTTGACCCAATTAAATTTTTCCCTCTTGTTGTTCCAGCTGCTAATTCACCTCTTAAATTAGAAGATTTATTTCAAAACTATGTTTCTCAATCACAATTAAAAGAATCTGAATCCCACGATGAACGTTGGTTTTGCGATAAATGTAATTCAAAAGTTAATGCCACCAGTAAGAATTCTATATGGGATTTACCTCAATATTTAATTATTTCATTGGGACGTTATCAATATTTTCCTAGACTATGTAAAATAAATACACCAATTATTTATCCAGTTGAAAATTTGGACATGAGCCCATATTATACTGGGTTTAAAAATCAGTCATTGAAATATAATTTATATGCAGTTTCTAACCATTTTGGTTCACCATCAGGAGGTCATTATACAGCATTTAGAAAAAATCCTAATAATAAATGGTATCATTTTAATGATGAAAATGTTGAAGAAGTTACTAATTTAAATTCATTAATTCATACCGGTGCTTATTGTCTCTTTTATGAGAGAATCTGAATTTAAATAAAAAAAAATAAAATAAAAAATAACAAACCTTGTAAGTATTTTCTTTTAATTTTTATTTCCCTTTTTCTTTTTCTTTTTTCTAATTTTATCTCTGTAATAAATTAAATAATTAAAGATTATCTAAGTTTAATAAAAAGATGACACAAATTCAAATAATATTTGGTATTCTAGCTATTTTATTTGGCTTCCTATTTTTGATTTTTATCTATTACTTGTTTAATGAAAAGTTAGTTGATAATCAATATGAAGGTGGTTCAGTGGCTATGATGGATAAATCGGCTCCTGAATATAATAAATCTACAAAGGACAGTGAGAAGGATTCTAGTGATACAAACGATTCATCACCTGTTGAAAATACCCCAACATTGCCACCAAAAAAACAAGTATTTAATATTAGTCAAAATAAATTTACATATGATGAAGCCAAAGCTGTATGTAAGGTCTTTGACAGCGAATTAGCTACATTAGAACAATTAGCTCAAGCATATAAAGATGGGGCTGATTGGTGTAATTATGGATGGACAGAAGGTCAATTGGCTTTTTATCCTACACAAAAATCAACATGGGATAAATTACAAAAGAATTCCACACCTGAAAAACGTAAAGCTTGTGGTAAACCAGGATTAAACGGTGGACATTTTAGCAATCGTGAATTACGTTTTGGTGTCAATTGTTATGGGATTAAACCCTCTCCTAGATCACAAGAACAACTTAAACAAACACTTAAAAGTGACGAAGATGTTGAATTAGAAGCTATGATTGCTAGATTTAAAGATGATTTAGATAATATCAATATTTTACCATTTAATCGTGAATCATGGTCAGGATGTGCTAAAAAATAAAAAAAATCAAAATGATATAGTTTCAAGTTTCTATCTCTTATTTTCTAATTTTTATTTCCTATAATCTGTTAATATTTTATATAAAAATATGAATGGTGGTGCTAATGCTCAGTAAAAACACCAATATTTATAAAATTGAGTGTTATCCCCTGCACTTGTAAAAAGTAAAATTTTTCTTTGTGATTTTATTTGTTTATCCATTAATTGATTAATTTTTATTTTTTTAAAACGTTTAAATATAAGATTTTTTTTAAATTATTACTATAAAAAATATGGCTTCTGAACAGACTACTAAAAATATTTCTTTGAATATTTCAGAAAATATTAATAATGATATTAATAATGAAACACCTAATGATACAAAAGATAAATTAACGCATCTGAGCATGAATGATATATTAGATATTCTAGATGTTAATTCTGCTCCCAAAGAAGATATAAAACCTAAAATGAAAAAGAATCAAACAATCTGTCTTGCAATGATTGTTAAAAATGAAACTAAGGTGTTACAACGGTGTTTTGATTCATTATGTCATGTAATTGATTATTGGGTTATTTGTGACACAGGGTCAACTGATGGCACTCAAGAATTTATTAAAAATTATTGGGAAAATAAAGGTATTAAAGGAGAATTATATCAACATGAATGGAAGAATTTTGGACATAATCGTTCTCTTTTAATGAAAAATGCAAAAGGGAAGGCTGATTATATTATAACATTAGATGCTGATGAAGTTTTTGTATTTGATGATAACTTTGAAATGCCAAATCTTGATAAGGATATGTATTTTATTTGGACACATAAAGGGACAATTAAATATCAAAGATTACAATTAGTTAGTGATAAATTTGATTGGTTTTATAATGGGGTATGCCATGAATATTTGACACATATTGAAAAGGAAGGCAATATACCTCAAACAAAAGATATAATCAAAGGGATGCATAATGTTCCTTATCCAGATGGTGCACGTTCATCTGATCCTAATAAATATAGAAGAGATGCACTTATATTTGAAATGGCATTACTAGAAGAACCGAATAATATTAGATATGTTTATTATCTAGCTCAAAGTTATCGAGACTATCAAGATTTTGATAACGCAATCAAATATTATAAAAAAAGAGTAGAAATGGTTCCTAAATGTGTTTCCGAAGAAACATATTATGCACAATATCAAATTGGATTATGTAAGATTCTTAAAGGTGAACCATTTGATAATTATGCAATTGACCTTTTAAAAGCGTATAATATTAGACCAACTAGATTAGAAGCTGCACATATTTTTGTTAAAGAATCTAGAAATAATGGATTAGCTAGAGTAGCATTCCAACAATTTAAGCATTTAATGGATGTTCCTGATTTACACACAAATGATACTTCATTTATTATTACTGAAATATATGATTGGTCAATGTTAAATGAATTATCATTAGTTGCTGCTATGTCTGGATGTTATGATGATGCGGTAAAAATAATTGAAAGAATTTTAAAAGAAGAAAAATATCCCGACGGAACTAAACACATGTTAGAGCATAATATGAATGCACTTAAACAATTAGCACAAAATAAAAAACAAGAACAAATACAGTTACAAAAAGTAAATGTGTCATCATAAATTTAGATCATTTTTTAAGGACAAGTGAATTATCACGAATAAATCCACCCTTTAAACTCTTGGACTTTTTTACCTTTTTGGTTTTAGACATTTTCTTCATTTTCTTACCTTTGGATTTCATTGATTTTTTCATCATTTTTTTCATTGATTTAGGCATTATTATTTAGATTTTTATTTTATTAAATTATAAGAAAAAAATAAAACAAATTACTAAAAAAATTTCTATTTTACATAATAAAAATAAAAATCCAAAAATGGTTAAAATGACTAAAAAATCTCTTAAAAATAAAAAATCAATGAAGAAAGTTATGACAAAGAAAAATATGAAAGGAAAAAAAAAGATGGTTCAAAAAGGGGGTAATTGTGGTGCTGGTGTTTGTCCTTTACAATTATAAACAGATGAATTACTTATTTCTTTCTAGCAACACACTTTAATACTGGTTTATAAACTTTTGTTCTTTTTGATTTAATAAAATCAAGCAATTGGTCTACTTTTGTTTGGTCATTTCTAAAATAAAGATTTAGACATTCTTTTAGAAATTGGAAAGATAAATTATTATATTGCGTATCATCATGATAGTATATTTTATTACCACCTAAATTAATTGCTGTTTTCTGTAAATTATGTATTTTCATATAATCAATAATCTCAGTAGCTAGAGCATCTTTAGAATCAGTAAGTTTGTTCATTTGAGTCTTTAATTCTTGATATTTTTGTTCATATGCTGACCAGGCTTTAATTTTATTACTAAAATCAGAATCAACTTTGGACATGTTAATCTTATTTTTTTATTTTTTGTTCTTTTTATCATAAATATATAAAAAATAAAACAAAAAGTTTTATGTTTGTGTAATACTAACATTAAATCCTGTTGTTCTAAATAACATAATTGAAACAAGTATCAAAAATATTAAAATTAAAAGAAATATAACACATGAAACCATTATATATGGATACATTCGTTGTATTATATAATCGATTAATGGGTCTAAAATATTAGAATGTATTTTTTCAACATTTTCTTTTTTTTTTAATTCAATAATGAATTTTTCTAATAATTCATTGCCAATTGATTGCCAGCTATCCATATTATTTTTTTTTAGTAAAATAAAAGATATTTTTTGTGTTTTTTTTACTTTATTTTTTTATTTATTTAATTAAATAAAAGCTTTATTAACTACACTATGACTAATATATATCAACTTCTTTATTTACAAAAGTTACAACAACAAAGAAGTCTTAAAATATTTAAGGAGGGACATAATAAGGATTCCAATAAATTAATCACTTCTATACAAGCAGTCAAGAATAAAAACATATTAATAAATAATTCAACAAAAATAATAGATATTAATGAAAATCCAGATTTAATAAGAGAAATACAATACAAAACAATTCAAAACTTAATAGAATTACAAAAAAATAATATTAACATTCATGAATATTTAAACAAATTAAAAGTAATTAAAACTTTTTCTAATGTTCACGAAGGTTCACAGAAAGTGGAATTAATTGAAGGATATATTGTTAAAAAAAAATGTCAACAAACTAGTTTAGGCAATTTTCTTTTTTCTAATGAAGTAAATACTTTAAAAAGATTACAAGGATTTCCATATTTCCCTCATCTAATATCATTTGATACCGATAAATTAATTATTTATATGACTTATTGTGGTGAAACAATATCTAATAAAAATTTACCTCAAGATTGGGAAAATCAGATGTCTAATATATCTAGAATTCTAACTGTTTTAAATATTAATTCAAATGATATGTCAATTAGAAATACTTGTTGTTTAGGTGATGAATTAAAAATCATTGATTTTGGTTTAAATACTCAATTTAAAAAACCTATTAACGAATCAATAATGGATTTAACAAGACAAATTAATGTTTTCTCTAATTCTAGTAACAATATTAATCAAGAATTAAATTATAAATCTTATAAATTATATTACCCTAATTGGGAAAAAGAATTACAACGCAAAGAAGAACTATTTAATACACAAACTAAATTACTGAAAGAGTATTATAAAAAAATTAAAAAACAAAGAAAATAGAAAACAAATGTTGCGTTTTAATCTTTAATAAAAAATATCATCAAAAACATAAGAATTAGGCAAATAATCCGATATAAATAAAGAAATGAGTAAAAATAGTTTTTCAATTTGCGATTTTAGAAAAATAAATGTTTCCAAATTAGAATATTCTAGTCCAAAGACAATACAAGGTGGTAATCAATCATCATATATTTATTATAGAGAAAGTCATAATAAACTTACATCTCTATTTATAAGAATACCAAAATTAAGAACTTCATCTGGAATTTGTCGTAAAAGTTCACATTATTATATCGATTTGGAACTAGATTTAAATAATGAACATTCTGATTTCTTTGATTTTTTAATTAAAATAGATAAAAATAATCGATTAATTACTTTTCAAAATTCAATAGAATGGTTCGGTGACCAAATACCCCAAGATACAATTGAAGATTATTATATTCCTTCAGTTAAACTAAATGGCGGTGGCAAAAATTCTACTTTTCACATGAGAATACCTGTCAAGGGAAACACTTTAATACCACAAATATATAATAATAATACTGTTGTTGACCATAGTTATGTTTCACCTCATGATTATGTTGATTGTATTATTTCATTAGCTGAAATTAGATATTCTTCAGAAAAATTTTATCCTATATGGAATCTTATACAATTAAGAATTAATAAACAAATTACAAATCCATATCCAATTGATAATATTCTAATTGAAGATGAAGAAGATAAACTTCAAAGAGATAATAAAATTAAAGATTCAGAAAGAGTAAATGAAATAAAAAAATTAGAAAAAAAAAATAAGCAAGAGCATGAAAGATTAGAACAGGAAAGATTAGAACAGGAAAGATTGGAAAAGGAAAGATTAGAACAGGAAAGATTGGAAAAGGAAAGATTGGAAAAGGAAAGATTGGAAAAGGAAAGATTGGAAAAGGAAAGATTGGAAAAGGAAAGATTAGAACAGGAAAGATTAGAACAGGAAAGATTAGAACAGGAAAGATTGAAAAAGGAAAGATTAGAACAGGAAAGATTGAAAAAGGAAAGATTAGAACAGGAAAGACTTAAAAAAGAGATTGAAGAAACGCAAAGATTTGAAAGATTTAAAAAGAATTCATATAGCAAGACTAACATAACAAATTCAGATGATATTATGGTTGAAACTTTATCAGAATCAGTGTTTACTGATATTAATTCTTTAATTGATGATAAAGATATTAATAATACCTTTGATTTTGAAGCTATTAATAGAAAAAAAAAGTTAGAAAAATTAGAAAAGGAACGTATTGAGAGAGAAAAACTGAATAAAATATTGGAAAAAGAGCAACTCGAAAAAGATAAATTAAAACAAAGATTAGAACTTGAAAGACACCAAAAGGAAAAATTAATGTTAAAAAAGCAAGATCATGAAGGTATATTTAGAGAAAAGATGGAACGTGAGAGAATTCGTAAACAATTAGAAGAAGAAAGATTAGAAAAAGAAATAATTCTTCAAAAAATAGAAGAAGAACGTTTGGAAACTGAAAGATTGCAAAAATTAATTGAAGAAGAGGAACAAATTTTAGAACAAGAAAGATTAGAAGAAGAGGCTAGATTATTAGAAGAAGAAAAACTAAAGGAACTTGAAAGACAAAAAGAAGAAGAAGAGAGGATAAAAGAAGAACAACGTATTAAAAAGGAAAAGGCAAAGCTGAAGAAATTGGAAAAATTAAGAAGAATTCAACAGGAGATGGAAGAATTAGAAAATGATATTAATACAGCTGATGAAAAGGTAGTTAATAAATTTTATGAAGTTGACCCAGATGTAAAAGATGAACTTGGTCTAAATGATTTTGAGGAATTAAGTTTTGATTAATATAAATAAAAAATATAATGTGGATAATATCTAGATAAAAAATAAAAGTTAATATTACGAGAAACATGTTAGGATTGAGTCTTAATATTAATACTTTGTTAATAATAATCATTCTAGGATACATATTATATCTAGTAATAATTAATAATTTTAATATATCGGAAAATATTACTGAAGGTTTCGCAGATAAAAGACAACCACCAGAAGACAATGATGAATATGCTACAAATTATAAATCACCATTAACAAATAATGCGGATGATATATGTGATAGAAAAGTAAAAGGCTATTGTTTACCTTTTGAATTAAATAAAATCCCTGACAAAGAAAATCTTATAGAACCAGGAAATGGTGAGGAGAATTTCCAAGGTAAAAATTTTTTATTTGCTAAACATCATTCTCAGGTTGATAATGTAGGGATTTATAAAAATAATCGTAAAAACCAACCACGTCCAGAACCAGTAAATCCACAAACAGGTGTAAATCCAAATTCACAAAGCACAATTAATTTCGATTGGAAAAAAGATGACCAAGTGCTAAATATTCAAAATATGAAATATGAAGAATTAATTGCAGATGCTTGGAATTCAATAGGTGCATAATTTTGTGTTATTTATTTTGGTTTTTATGTTTTTTATATTTTTTTATGTTTTATTTTTGTTTTTTATAATTTTAATCAAATGAGTTTAAAATAATTTTGAATTAATTTAATTTTTCATCTAATTTATTATTTTTTTTTTCTGTGAATAAGTTAAAAAAATTTTTCTGTCTATTAAATATAAATAACAAGATATGTTCAATTTAAAAAGTGACCAATTAACTCAAATAATAGTAATCATTGGTATTGCTATTTTATTACTTCTTTTAATTAAGACTTACTATTATGATGGTTCATCAACCTCAACAACAACACCTGCCGTAAGTCAAGAAGGTTTTTACAATTATGACGAAGATGAAATGTCACCTGTTGAAAAAGCTGGATCTGCTAAAGAAGAAGAAGAAATGGCGGAAGGGTTTGCCAACCCACCAGCTGCAGGACCACAAGCCTCAGAACAAATGGGTATGAACGAATCGTACCGTCCTGTTAACGAAAGTGGTGACGTCAGCAATCTTGGACAATTTTTACCAAGTGAATGCTACCCTAAAGACGTTCTTAGCTCAGCTGATTTACTCCCAGCTAGTGCTGACAGCACATGGGCTCAAGTTGTTCCAGCTGGTCAAGGTGCTCTCACTGACCAAAACTTTCTTACATCGGGGCATCATATTGGGATGAACACCATTGGTAGCAGTCTCAGAAATGCCAGCCATGACCTCCGTAGTGAAATTCCCAACCCTCAAGTCCAAGTCAGCCCATGGAACATGACAACTATTGCTCCTGACCTCATGCGTCGTCCTCTTGATGGTTGTTAAATAATCTAATTAGGTTTTTGTTTTATTCTATTTTTTAAATATTATTCTTCTAGGATAATAAAAATATACACATGTATGTAATTGCAATACCATCATATCAACGAGCAGAATTATTAAAGCTCAAAACTTTAACAGTCTTACAAAAATATAAAATACCTAGGAATAGAATTTATATTTTTCTTGCAAATGAAGATGAATTAGAAAATTATACCAAAATTATACCTAAAGACATGTATGGTAAATTTATTGTTGGAGTTAAAGGATTGAAAAACCAAAGAAATTTCATTACCAACTATTTTCCAGAGGGGCAAGAAATTGTAAATATGGATGATGACATATATGGCTTTAATACTTTGGCTTTTAAATCAAAGAAGAAAACATCTAGTTCTAGATTCGTGTCCATTAAAAAAAATAAATTTAATGCTTATCTTAAGCCATTAAATGATTTAGATGCTTTTTTTCAAAATAGTTTTAAAGTATTAAATCAACAAAATCTATTTTTATGGGGTATTTACCCAATCAACAATGCTTATTTTATGTTTGACAAAATGACTACAGATTTGCGTTTAATAGTTGGTCCATGTTGGGGAAATATCAACCGACATTCTCCAAATTTAACTTTAACTATTGATGAAAAAGAAGATGTTGAACGAACATTACAATATTATACCAAAGACAATGGTGTTTTACGTTTTAATTATGTTTCAGTGAAAACAAATTATTATAAAACAAAAGGAGGAATGCAAGCATTGGGGCGAGATAGAAAAAAAGATGCCATGGATTCTGCTATTTATTTAAATAAAAAATATCCAACATTAACTAAATTGTTTTTATCAAAAAAATCTGGTTATGCGGAAGTTAAATTAAAAGATAATAATAAAGTTTCTAATATATATAATAATAATCATAATTAGAATGAAACCAATTGCCGTCATTTTTTTAGTTGTTGTAATTCTAGTAATTGCAGCATTAATCGGATTAAGTATTTATTATGATGTGAAAAAAACTCCAACCCCATCATCTATCCCAGAATTACTTGGTTTTAAATATACTAAACCTGAAGACAAACCAACAATAAAAGAACATTTTGGATTACAACCTGCAGAATATATGGGGATAGCTATAGGTTCTATATTTCTATTTACAATAATCGTATATGGATTGTTTATATTTTTACCAAATTCGGGACAATCATATTGAATGAATTCTAACTATCTTATTTTATTTTTATCATTTTTATCATGGTATTATTTTTCTTCAATAAAAATAAATATTAAAAATCAAAATGGTACCTAAATTTCAATGGAACCCAACTACTATAATAATTATCATAATTATAATTGTTTTTATAGCTTGTTTATTTTTAAATTCTGGATTAATTGAGAAATTCACAGATGGTGAAGAACTTGGATGTCCAGACAGATTATACTTTGATGGAAAAAAATATTATTTGTTTAGAATGAATTTACCTATTATTGAAGACAAAAACCCAATTGTTTACAAATCATATGAAGATTATTTAACAAATAAACCAAATAATTGTAACCAACTTGAAATTACAGAACCATATCGGAAAATTTTTTCCGATAAAAAAACATTACCTATTTTACCATTTCAATGGAATTGTCAAAGAGAACAAGCTGTTGATTTTGCGAAACAAAGTGACTGTGCCAATAAAAAATATACTATTTTTACTAAAGAAGAATGTGATACTTACCTAAATAATCCTTCTAAATATTACACCAACAATGCAATTGAGAGATGTATGGTCAAAGCAACAATTGATGACTTTCCTGAATTGGTAAATAACAAACCTAATCTTGCAATTGGTTTTAGTGAAGAGGGATTGGTGAGAGTTGGTGCTGATATTGGAGGTGACCCTTTTAGAAATTTATCATAACTAATATCATTTAATTTATTTATTTTTATAGTTTTAAAAATTACAAATTTCTTGTATAATAATAATAATAATTACAAGAATATAAATCATAAATGGAAACATCTAGATTAATAGTTGTTATATTTCTATTAGCTGTAATAATTTTAACAATCTTTCTAGTATATTATAATAGTTTAAATGAACATTTTACACCAGAAGAAGATAAGAAAAAAGCTCTGTTAGAAGCTTTAGCAAAAGCTAAATTAGCTCGAGAAGCAACACAGCAAAAAATGAAAGCTAGATTTGAAGCTGCCAAAGCCAAAAAAGCAGAAGAAGATAGAGCAGCCGCCGAATTAGCAGCCATGAATGCAGGTTCTACTACTGGTGGTTCTACTACAGGTGGAGCTTCTACTGGTGGTTCTACTACAGGTGGAGCTTCTACTGGTGGTTCTACTACAGGTGGAGCTTCTACTGGTGGTTCTACTACAGGTGG
>JACCEB010261655.1_pt1 | contig 91951 bp, 83 predicted proteins | sample 7454761 | NCBI WGS metagenome assembly JACCEB01 (sample SAMN15323454, study PRJNA562643) | freshwater metagenome | isolation source: river surface water | place: USA:Blue River Watershed | collected 2017-08-18 | reverse complement strand
TCGGTTTCATACCAAAACATTTTTTTATACAGGTCGATATGAATGGGAATACAATTGGTAATTTCGAATTGTTCAATGTTTTTCTCGTCTTTCAAGTTCAAATGAACAAACAAGGACCGCAAACTATTGCTGTGAGACACCATCAATACATCGTATTTGTTTTGTATTAATGGGTGGATATTGTTGTCGAAATATTTACCAACGCGGAGTTTGACATCGTGCAAGTTTTCGCCATTTGGCGGTCTTCCATAATAAGTGGAACGCCATTGAAATACTTGTTCAGGTGTGTATATTTTTTGAACATCTTCCCTGTTTTTTCCGGTCAAGTCGCCGTAATGTCGTTCATTCAATGCTTCATTAGAGTTGATTGTGAAATTGTAGGAGAATTCTTTTTGCATAATTTCGACAGTATGAATGGCACGGTCGAGTTTGCTCGTAAAGACATAATCAAAATTGTATTTCTTTAGTATTTTTCCCGCTTCTGTTGCTTCATGTTTGCCGAGAGAGCTCAATGGAACATTTGTCCAACCGGCAAGTATATTTTGTTTGTTCCAAACGCTTTGTCCATGTCTCAATACAATAAAAACCATATGATTTTCTTATTGTATTGTTGTATAATCAAAAATGTTTATGTGGTTTATTTACCAAAATTGATAATTGTTTTAAGTGCAGAATCAGGGGTCACTGAAATACTGTCAATTCCTTCGTCAATCAAAAATTTACAAAAGTCGATACTGTCGGAAGGTTGTTGACCACAAAACCCGACCTTTACACCGTTACTTTTGTAGGTTTGAATTGCCATTTTAATCATTCTACGATAACTGAGATTTTCGTCATTTGACAAATAAGTAATCATCTCACTATCTCTATCCACACCCAATGTCAGTTGTAATAAATCATTGCCACCAATGGAAACACCGTCGATTAATTTACTGAATTCGTCTGCTTCAATCACATTTGATGGAATTTCACACATTAAATATATTTTGAGACCATTCTCTCCACGCACCAGGCCATAGGACTCCATTGTGTCCAATACGAGTTTGCATTCAGTAGGAGTTCGGCAAAATGGAATCATTACAATAATGTTGTCCATCTTCATCTCGTTCATGGCGTATTTGATGGCCTCGCATTCAAGTTCGAATGCTTGTTGATACTGTTTCGAGTAGTATCTAGAAGCGCCTCTCCAGCCAATCATAGGGTTTTCTTCGTCGGGTTCATACAATTCACCGCCAATTAAATTCTTGTATTCATTTGATTTGAAATCCGACAATCTCACAATCACATCGTTTGGGTAAAAAGCGGAAGCAATTTTAGAGATACCTCTTGCTAACCTCTTGATGAAATACCATTTACCGTTATCGTGGTCTCCAATGACACTGTAAATTTTTTCTCGAATGTCTTGACGGATACGAGGGTACCGACACAACGCGATTGGATGAATCTTGATGTAGTTATTAATGATGAATTCGAGTCTGGCCAATCCAACGCCATTGTTTGGAATTAATGAACTGCTGAAACTAGACTCGGGATTTCCAATGTTGAGCATCAACTTTACGGGTAGTTGCAAATCTTCATTGACTTCCATACTCTCAATGTGGAAAGGGAGAATTCCTTCTAGAACTTTACCCTCTTCTCCATCGGCACAAAATATGGTTGCGCTATGAATGTTTTTCAATACCTCGGTTGCCGTGCTAGTTCCTACGACGGCATTTAGACCGAGTTCTCTCGCTACAATTGCGGCATGACAAGTTCTTCCTCCCTTGTTTGTAATGATGCCAGATGAAATCTTCATCAATGGTTCCCAATCGGGGGTCGTCATTTCGGTCACCAAAATATCTCCCGCCTCAAATTGTTTGAAATCCTTCATACTGTGTAGGATTTTCACCTTGCCACTACTAATCTTTTCACCTACCGAGACGCCAGTGACCAATAATTTACCGGGTTCATCTAGAATGTATCTAGACAATGTGAGATTTTTACCACTGCTACTGTGTATGGTTTCCGGACGGGTTTGAATAATGTATATTTTTTGGTCTAATCCATCGATGGCCCATTCAATGTCAACACCAATCTTTTTGTTGAACATTTTGGAGTAGTTTTCCTCTAACAACAATACATGTCTAGCTAAAGTAATACATTGATTGTTGGTCAAACTGAAATTCATTTTTTCAATGAGATTTGTTTCGATTTCGCATGTTCCACCAGTTTCGGCATAGACGATTTTAGTCTGTTTGTCGCCTAATTTCTTCATGATGATTGGGTCAGCGTCAATGAATTTCAATGCTCGTTTGTCCAAAATAATTTCATCGGGTTTCACTCCTCCACTCACCACAAGTTCTCCCAACCCAAAAGAAGAATTGATGACAATGGCTTTTTGATAACCGGATTCAGGGTCTAATGAGAAAGCAACCCCGGCACTGCCAATATCGGACCGGACCATTTTCTGTACGGCGACAGAAATTTTTACTTCCGACAGTTGAATATTGTATCTTTTTCTGTACGAAATTGCTCTAGAATTGAACAATGAGGCAAAACATTTTTTGATGGAATCTAGAAGATTTTCAGGACCTTTTACATTCAAATAAGTATCTTGTTGTCCTGCAAAAGAAGCATTTGGTAAATCTTCTGCAATTGCACTTGAACGAACAGCAACCTCCAATTTATCGGTGTGGTACAAAGTTGATAAATCCTGGTAATTCTTGATAATGGCTTGTTCTTGTTCCTCCGTAAAAACACCGGAGACGACCATATTTTTCAATTCAGTTGACTCATGCTCGAGCATTTCAATGTCCTCAATGTCAATACTGGTCAGCTTGTTTTCAATTTTCGAGGTCAGCTGGTTTTGCTCTAAAAAAATATCATATAATGATGTTGTGATTGCGAATCCGTCCGCAATGTTAAAGTTCATTCTCTGTGACAAGTTATGCAATTCGCCGAGAGAACTGCATTTGCCCCCGACTAAATGCTTGTTTTTGTACGAACACTCGTGAAACCATAGAATAAGGTCCATGATAATTGTATACTTTACAATTATTATTATTTTGAATACTGAGCGCGAAATATTTGAGTCAATTTTTGACAATTTTTGTATAATTGTATAAATAAAATGGCTAAATGTTCAATTTGTTTAGGAACCGGATTTGAAAAATATGACCCGGTAATATGTAATGTATGTGACGGAATTAAATGTATGATGTGCAATTCTAGTGGATTATTAGTGATGCCATGGGACACTTGTCATGAATGTTATGGCTGTGGGGAACTGGAACATACCTCAAGTAAAAATATCTAACCCAACTAAATTTTTACCATTAATTATTTTATTTTGTAAATATTCCAACAACGCGCCGCCACCGGTCGATATGTAAATTGCACCGGTTTTGTCTTCAACCAATGATGCGGTTTCACCCCCACCAATAATAATTGTTTTGTTCTCCAAGAGACCTAGCATCTGAATCAATTCGACGCTGCCTTTTTTGTAGACGGGGTGCTCAATGACGCCCAGGGAACCATTCCAAAATATAATATCTGATTCTTTTATTTTACGAACTAATATTTCAAAACTCTTGGGACCAATATCGTAAACATTGTTTTCATCATGAATGTTGGATATGTATTCAGGTTCATCATTCAAAGATTTAGCGCCGTATCCGTCATTCATAACAATCACATTTGAATAGTTTTCTTTGTATTGTTTTGCCAATCCACCAGCGATGAATATGGTCGAGTTTTGTATTGTTTGTAAAGAGTTGATAATTGGGAGTTTGTCCTTTATCTTGTTCCCGCCGATAATGGAGAGTATTTTTTTGCCATTGTTGTTAATAATCATGTCAATATTGTCGATTTCTTTTTTGATTAAATTACCATATCCATAAGGTTTATTGAAATTCTGGAATGCGCAAATACTCATGTGTTTTCGGTGAAGACAGCCGAATGCATCACAAATGAAAATGTCTCCCAGAGTTTTATATAAGGAAACTATCTGGTTCGACTCTGCCTCTGCATTGTCCATGGTTTCATAGTCCATCTCTTCTCGATGAAAACGAATATTTTCTAGTAAATAGATACCAGTGGGGTCATTTGAAATCTCTTGGATTGTTTCGCGGGAGACTCCGTTTTCTAAAAATTTGACTTTTAGATTCAGATATTTTTCCAAAATAGGAACCACGAATCGCAAAGAGTTCAAGGTATCTCGGCTTTTGGGTCTTCCGAAATGTGAAACCAGGACCAAATATTTCGGATTTTTTGATAAAATGGAGCGAATGGTGGATATGGAAGATGAAATTCTGAAATCGTCGGTAACATTTCCGTCATTGTCTTTTGGAACATTGAAATCAAAACGGCAAACCACACTCTTCCCTGAAATATCCATGTTTTGAATGTAATATTTAGAAGATTTCACCTGATGATTCATGGTAAACATGGAATCAACGAGCCGTATTAATTGCGCGGAGTATGACCATTCATTGTCATACCACATCATCAATTTCATTTTTCCATTTCCCATATCGATTGATGCCTTGAAATCCAATATTGTTGGCGTGGAGGTGGTTAAAAAATCGCAACTGACCAGATTCTTTTCATTGACATCATAGACAATTTTGAACAATTCATTTTTCTTTATTAACTGTTTGACCTCATTCAATGTGACGGTTTCATCCTTTAATTCAACATTCAAGTCTAACAAAGAACAATTCAATACTGGAACTCGAATACTCGTGCCGTGAATTTTGTTTTTGAGTTCAGGCAAAACACTCGTGACAGAAGAAGTCGCACCGGTAGTGTGAGGAATAATGTTGTTCAAAATAGACCTGCTAGTTCTCAAGGTTGTATTTGCGATGTCGACCGTATATTGAGAAGCCGTTACGGCGTGTATGGTAGTAAATACACTGGTTTTTATTCCAAATGTACTGTTTAATAATCTCAACATGGGCGCTAAACAATTCGTCGTGCATGATGAGCCAGAGACGACGGATTCTCCGCGGTATGAATCATGGTTGACCCCGTAAATAAAAGTAGGGGTATCGTCTTTGGCGGGAGAACTCATGACAACATGGTCTACCTGATGGTCACGACATTTTTCTTTTGTCAAATATTGACCGGTTGCGTCAATCAAATACTCGCAACCGTGTTCTCTCCAGTTGATGTTTTTAGCGTTTCTATCCGACACAAGCTTTACAGTGTGGTTATTTATTTGAAAAGTATCTTCAGATAGAATTTCGAAATTAAAATGTTTGTCGTAAAAATGAATGGTGTCGTGTTTCAAATAGTCTTCTAGTTCAGTGATTTTCACATTTACAACATTCACACAACAAATCTGATATTTGTTGTTGTTTATTAGCTGCAATAAGCAACACTTTCCGATGCGTCCTAAACCGTTAATCCCGATTTTTATCATGTCGAGGCGTATTTAGAATTTTGCATGAAAATAAAACCGAAAATATATCGCACCAATTATTTCTCTCCCAGAAAAAACTTAAACACAAGACAACAAGTAATAATAACTATGCTGAAAGAAACAGAAGAAGTCGTGGAAAAAGAGTTTAATGTTGATGAATTGAATCAATTGAGAGAAAAAATAGAATCCATGTCAAAGTTTAACCAGATTGAAGTGTTGCGTATTTTATCCAAGTTTCAAGATTTGACCTTGAACGAAAACAAGTATGGTATTCATGTAAACTTGAGTGAAGTTTCAGATGAAGTGATTGAGAGTCTTAAAATGTATACCACCTATGTAGATACACAAGAGACAAATTTGAATTTGTTGGAGAAACAAAAAGAAGATTTCAAGAATATATATTTCGCAAAAGATAATAAAGATAATACGACCAAAATATCTATATAAGACAAGACGATTATTTAATATGAATCACCAATCGCAACATTACAACAGAAATAAAATGCAATCCCACAAACCAGAATACCGAGAAAAAATAGATTATAATGATGTAATTGCCGGATTACAGGATTATATGTTTACAAGTAAAATGTTGGTAAGGTCTCAAAAAACAATGCAATTGTATCAACAGACGAAGAAGAAGAATACTGTGGAAAAGAAAGAGGAAAAACCGATGAAGGACTCTTTTTTTCGTCCAAAAGAAAAGGACGCGCTTTTTTGGTGTTATTATGTCATTAAAAACGGTGAAGCGGCATATGAATATCCAAATGTATCGAGTTTCGTAAATGAAAAGGCGCTGAAATTCAAATGTGTTGATTTGTTGCGCTTGCACAAACAAGAACTAAAAACTCACAAAATAAAAAATATTAAGGAAGTTTGCGAAGACGAATTGGTGAATCGTGAACGAATCGGTATCAAAACATTCATTGCTCTCTGCGTTGTAGAGAACATAAATGTAATGTATATTGAAAAACGAAAATGTCACGAGATGATTTGTGAAGAAGGTGCACCCATTCATGTCATTCATTGTCTCGACAAGCAGACACACAAATACGCATACGAAATGGAGACGACTTCTGCGAAACTACAAGAATATAGAAACAAATATTTCGCTTGGGAGAATTTAGACAAGCCGATAAAAGCAATGTCGTCATACAAGTCGGAGGAATTAAAAGATTTGTGTAACCAACTGGGAATAGATACTACGACACTTGTAAAACAGACGAAGAAGGAGTTGTACGAACTACTCGTTCAACAAATGATATGAGAAAAACAACGACAAAAAGAAAATTAAAAATTGACTTGAATACAATATAAAATAGTCTATATAAATATATATAAGTTTCATTATGTCAAATAAATCAAACGAAGATTCTCCTCAACTCCAAATGGACAAATTGGTTAAGCAATTTTGGAGCAACAATCCATATGTAAAAGATGTTTACAAAAATCATGAGTTGGAGGTCCGTTTTGGAACGCGAAATGTGAAACCGATTACAAAAATTGACTATGACAATGTTATTCAAAAACTAAAATCCCTGGGGTTTACCTCGATAAACGAAGAAGGAGTGTACATGTTGAGAATGCAGAATGAATTTCTGGACAGCGTTTCAGGTCGTTTCAAACAGTCTAATATTCGCACAGAAATTCGTGGTTTTCACGGGATTCAAGAATATTGTAAAAATAATGACTTGAAGAAATTGGTCGCTGAAAACAATCCGGCCTTTGTTGTTGAATTTCACAAAAAAGGGGCGTTCAAAATAAACGACAAGGATTTTACGCGGCCGGTGAATATGGACGATTTTAATTTTCGGTTGTCGTACCAATTGGAAGAAACCGTTTCGAGTACTTCTGGAATTGCGAGGAGTATGATGGATACCTGGATTAGTTCAAAAAAGAGTTATAGATACATTAATCGCGTGACTTTTGCTCATCCAGATATTCCAGTCAATGTAGATATAAGTATTGTGAAGTCCTCGGGATATGCAAACGGAAAACCTGTATTGACGACCACGACGGATGAGTCAAATGTTTTCCAAAATCCCGAGGTTTATGAGATAGAGTTGGAAGTGGATAATACAAAAATCGGCCCGGGAACAGGGTGCCCTACTTTGGAGTCGCTTTTACATGGAATCCGTAAAGCCATTAAATATGTGTTGATGGGTTTACAAGGGACAAATTATCCGGTTTCTTATCCAGAGCAAAAGAAGGTGTTGGAAAACTATATGAAATTATTGCATGACAAAGATTTCAATCCAGAAAAGAGAATTTATCCTTCCGATTTTATTGGTCCATCATCGTACACATTACAAATACAAAACATTGTTCCAATCAATCCGGATTCAAACATACCAAATATTCGTAAGGATTTCACGGCGACGGACAAGGCTGATGGCGAACGACATTTGATGTACATAAATACGGATGGTAGGATTTATTTGATAAATACCAACATGAAGGTAATCTTTACTGGTGCAGAAACGCAAAACAAAGACATTGTGAATTCGCTTTTGGACGGGGAAATTATTCTACACGACAAATACGGCAAATTCATCAATCTATATGCGGCTTTCGATATTTATTACTTGAATGGTGATGATGTCCGAAGATATAGTTTCTTGTCACTACCCGAAACGAAAAAAGGAGAGAAAACGGCGAATTTTCGTCTGGCCTTATTGAAAGGACTCGTCAAAGATACAAAAGCTCAATCGGTCGTGAAAACAGAATCAACTTCTCCAATCCGTATAAATTTCAAAAAATTCTATTCCGGGGACAATATATTCAGTGCTTGCAACTCTATTCTGGAAAAAGAGGAGCAAGGTTTGTTTGAATACAACACGGATGGTATTATCTTTACTCCGGCTTTCTTGGGCGTAGGTTCAGACGAAATCGGTAAAGCCGGAAAGAAAAGCAAAGTAACCTGGGAATACTCTTTCAAATGGAAACCTCCTCAATACAACACAATTGATTTCCTTTGCACCACCGTCAAGGATGAACGAGGGTTGGACAAAGTGTCAACCGTATTCGAAGAAGGTTTGGATGTGAAATCGAGAACACAATTGAACGAATACAAGACACTAGAATTGCGTTGTGGTTTTGACGAGAAAAAGCACGGCTTCTTGAATCCATGCCAAGATGTCATTGACGACAATTTACCCAAAGACGGTAATTTGGATAATGAAGAAGGGTATCGTCCGGTGAAATTTTCGCCGACCAATCCAGCGGACCCCAATGCTTCAGTTTGCCATATTATGTTGAAGAACGGGCAGATGTTTAGTCAAGAGAACGAATTGATTGTCGATAATACTATTGTGGAATGTAGTTATGACTTGGACGCTTTACCAGAATGGCGCTGGAAACCATTGCGTGTGCGTTATGATAAAACTGCTGAGTTGAGACAAGGACTCAAGAATTTCGGGAATGCATACCATGTAGCAAACAGCAACTGGCATTCGATTCATAATCCAATCACGAAGGAAATGATTTCAACCGGTCAAAATATTCCAGATGAATTGGGCGACGACGATGTATACTACAATCGCGTTTTATCGACAAACAACACGCATGCCTTGCGCGATTTTCACAATTTGTATGTGAAGAAACTATTGATAACGAGTGTTTCGAAACGCGGGGATATTTTGATTGACTATGCTTGTGGAAAAGGCGGTGATTTTCCAAAATGGATTGAAGCCAAGTTGTCTTTTGTGTTTGGTATCGACTATTCCAAGGACAATTTGGAGAATCGAGTGGATGGAGCATGCGCGCGCTTTTTGAACTACAAGAAGGAATTTCGGTCAATGCCATATGCGTTGTTTGTCAACGGAAATAGCTCATTAAATGTGCGAACCGGTGCGGCCATGTTGAACGACAAGGCTATCCAAATAACCAAGGCGGTATTTGGTCAAGGACCAAGAGACAAGGAAAAACTGGGTGAAGGTGTTTTGAGACAGTATGGAAAGGGTGAAGACGGTTTTGAAGTGTCGTCGTGTCAATTTGCAATTCACTATTTCTTTGAAACCCAAAATACCTTCCAGAATTTCTTGAGAAATGTGTCCGAGTGCACAAAGCTTAACGGATACTTTATTGGTACTAGCTATGACGGCAAGAAAATATTTCAATTGTTGAAGAACAAGGCCAAAGGTGAGTCCGTTGATTTGTTTGATGGAAAATCGAAACTATGGTCAGTTCGTAAGGAATATGATGAAGAAGTCTTTGAAGATGATGCGAGTTGTTTGGGATACCAGATTGATGTTTATCAGGAGTCAATAAACAAAATGTTCTCGGAATATTTAGTAAATTATGATTACTTGAACCGAGTTATGGAAAATTATGGTTTCCGCCTGCTTACTCGAGATGAGTCTATGGAGTTGGGATTGCCAGAGTCTACCGGTCTCTTTAGTGAATTGTTTACATTTATGAAGGACGAAATCAAAAGAAATCCTTCGAGAAAATACAAGATTGGAAATGCTGAGAAGATGACGGCCCATGAAAAGAAGATATCATTCTTGAATCGCTACTTTGTTTACAAGAAGGTTAGACATGTAAACGCTGAAAAGATATCACTCGAATTGTATGATGAAACAGTTCGTGAAAAAAGAAAAGAAGCCACACCAGAAATCAAAAAGACGGCTACCAAGAAATCGGAAGTAGTTGTCAAACCCAAGGTGAAGAAGTTGAACCGCAAATTGGTATTGGCTGACACTGATAAGAGTGCGGTAATAGAAACCAAAACCGAGATACAAGTTGAGCCAGAGCCAGTGGTTGCAGAACCGGAAGTGGTGGTAGAAACTGCAGCGGTGGTTGAACCTGAACCTGAAGTGGTGGTAGAACCTCAACCTGAAGTGGTGGCGAAAGAAAAAAAACCAAGAAAACCTAGGACCAAAAAAATTGAAGCAGCCGTCGTTCCACAAGAAAATATGGAAATTGAAGAGGAACCAAAAAAGACCAAGGCAAAAACGAAAAAACTGAAATTAAAATTGCAGGAGTAAAATAAAGTTTTGCCGATATGGTAAAACAAAATATACTCCTGAATTTTTTACTCGTTGTAACAGGTGGTGTTGTAGTAGTAAGTTATTTTTGTCGAAAATATCCAAATGCACTAATTTCAGTGCAGAGTAAATAATTTTACAACACTATATATATGGAACAAGAACCACAAATAGGGATACTTGTTGTATATGATTGTTCAAATCAAGGATTGACAAGTATAAATCCAGAAAATATTCCACCAAATTTACAATATTTGATTTGTCGTCGTAATTCCTTGAAACGATTACCTCCACTACCAGACACTGTCTTAGAGATTCATTGCGATAGTAATATTTTGGAAGAATTGCCGAATCCACTTCCACCAAACTTGACGTATTTAAATTGTATTTCTAACAAGTTGAAATTTCTCCCAGAATTCCCTCAAAGTTTACAACACTTGTATTGTGATTATAATTATTTGAAAAGATTACCCAATTTTCCAGATGAAACGCATTTAGTGAATATATACTGTAGTAGAAATAATTTGGAAGAACTCCCTGTTCTAGATGAAGCAATTCATTTAGAAAAATTGTACTGTTCTTACAATAGTAAATTAAAAGAAATACCTTACCTTCCACCGAACATAGACAAAGTGAAGTGTAAAGGCAATTTGAATTTGACCAAAATAACAAACATTCCCTCAAGTTTGCGTTCTTTGGTGTGTCACAATTGTCAACTTGAACAACTACCCGTTATTGACATAACAAATAGTGATTTACGAATCTTGCGTTGTCAAAATAATCGTTTGACATCATTACCAAATCTTCCAGACCGTTTAATTGGGCTCGACTGTAGTGATAACTTCTTGAAAACGTTGGGTATGGTGTTACCTCATAATTTGAGGATATTATTGTGTGCGAATAATAAATTAAGTACATTACCTCCATTGGACCGATTAAAAAAACTAGTTTGTGATAATAATCCGTTTGACTTGGAAACATTGGAAAGAATATTCGAACATTACTATAATCAATTTGTTAATTATGAAGAGATAACAGACAATGACTCTGCACTTATTATTCTCATGAGGCAGTATCAAAAATTGATTGAACAAAAAAAAAAGTTTATAGGAGCTTTGAGAAAAGGAGAAGGACTCGGTCGATTGGACCCCGTGCTTTTTGGTAATGTTCTTGAATACCAAGGAGCCGTCAACACTGCACAGAGAGGCGCACTTGAAACGAATATAATTGATGAACAATCAATGTCTAAAAATGTCAAAAAAAGAGCTAATGACGAATCAGATAATCCTGCCAAAAGAAGTGCTACTGGAGAAAAAAATACACAGCAGTCTGCCAATAGAGGCGGCCGTAAAACAAAAAAACGCACTACAAAAAAGTCCAAGACAAAAAGATTTCAAAAAAAGAAACAGTGTGTTACGAAAAAAAAATGAAATGAAAAAGAATAGTATTCAATAATAGTATTCTTTACAATAAAAACAAGTTCAACTTGATATGTTACCAACTACAAGCACCATCCTAGATGTTTCCAACCAAGGCCTCACTACATTACCTCCACTCCCTGAAAACTTGACTGGATTGTGTTGCAGAAACAACAAACTAACAAGTCTTCCACCCCTTCCACCGAGTCTTGAATATCTAGATTGTGATGATAACCTGCTTGAATCATTACCGGTTGAAATTCCGGAGACTCTAGAGATTTTGCATTGCGCCAATAATAAATTAAAATTCTTACCCGACAATCTAGATAACCTAGCGCAATTAGAGTGCCATAATAATCCATTCACTACAAAAACTCTTCAAAAAATTATCTCATTTTACGATGAATATTTCAACAAAATTCCATTGAAATACAAGGAAAAATGTCCGTCACTGCGTTATCTTGACAAGTTAGATGAAAATAACACAATCTCACAGTACAAATACAAACAGATACTCGAGCAAAAAAAAAGGGAATGTAACGGGCTTTTGCAAGTAGCCTTGACACGAAAAATCCTTCAAGAACACTGTACCGATGTAGCAGAGTATCTTGGTATAACAACCCGCGGTTAAATACAACTACAACTACAACTACAACTTAAAAATTATTTTATATGGTTTATTATAATTACAACCATTATATAATAAACATGTTTCCAAAAAATTTAACATTGTTTGCAATATTGTATATTTTTATAGACGATGCTATTTTACCAGTATATAAAAATTGTATGAATATTGAAAACAATACACAACTCATTCCCCCCAAAAGCAACATAGATTACATAATTATTGATAAATTCTCTTTTGTAGTCATCCCCCTTTTTTTCGTAGCACTTATAATGACCGTTTCCATAAAACTAAACCATTATGTTTCGGCTATTATGATAATGTATTACAAATTTGTTTACATGAATATAGTTCAATACAACAACTGTGATGTAGTAGTTTTTGAGTATCGGAGGAATTTATTCTGGCTCTTTACAACTTCGCCGCTGTTACAACTATTTTCTGAATCGAATAATTCAACATTATTCAAAACAAATTCGCATTACCACCTAATGTCTTGTGTTTTGTATTTTGCAGGTATTTATTACAAAAAGACGAGTTATTTTTATCCAATAATAGCAGTGATTTATATTTTTCAAACATTGTTCTTGTATAGACTACACAAATTATCCCATTTCAAATATTCCAATTTTATATTCAACTTGTGGATTTTGTTCGCAGTGGTTCATCTTTTAGAACTTACGAATCTCTTTGAGCCCGAAACGATACAGGTTTATTTTTCCGTATGTGATTTGGTATCTAAATGGTCGATTGTAGCGGTCGTGTGCGATTCTGAAATAAAAATAAATAAAATAAAAGAGGAGATTGATTTACAAGGTATAAATTTTATTACATATTTATTGGATAGAATTCGTGAATTTGAAAATGACAACATTATTACCAAAAAGAACAAATATATATTAAACTATACCACAAATTTATTGAGTGAATACATTCCAAACAACACTACTGGAGTAAAAATAGAACTACTGCAAAAAATTTTACCGTTTGGGTTTGATAATAAATATATTTTGAGTTTTTCATCCAGTGCGATTTCATGTAAGGAATATGATAAAATTTGCATTCTTTTTACCGATATAGTTTCCTATACAGAATTAGCGAAACGCTATGATGCAACAACGATATATAAACTCTTGAATGATGTCTACAACAAATTTGACAAACTCATCAAAAAATACGCGTTTCTACAAAAAATAGAAACAATAGGGGATGCTTATATGGTAGTCGGAGATTTGTATCGAAATTCTTGTAATTTCAAAGAAACCGGAAAAGAAATTATTTTATTAGCCTTGGATTTTATAGAAAATATAAAAAGTATACCAACCCCAGATGATGTTCCGTTATCGTTGAGAATCGGTATTCATATCGGCAATGTTGTTGTCGGCATACTCGGTAATGAAATACCGAGATTATGTGTTGTCGGAAATTCAGTCAATGTTGCGGCGAGACTACAAAGCACCGCAGACAAAAACACGATTCAACTATCACATCATATCTACGAGATTGCAAATGAATTTGATATGGGTATGTTTTTTCTCAAAAACAAAATGTCTTTTTGAAGGGTATTGGAACAATCACCACCTACAATATTTACCCGCCAACAAGTAGTGAAACGAAAACCGATAGAACCCAATCAGAATAATAGTTTGAAAACTCGAACCAAATAAATCAATTTACAAAAAGTAAAGGTTTAAAGACAAAAACGAACATTTACACAAGACCAGGTCTAAATCAAAGAATGAATTATACTATATTGCCAAAAAAACATATTATTCCTACAAATATTATTCACCCAACATATCTTGAGTTTCCCTTGACGCCATATGTTTCGCATAGCGCACTTTATTATTATAATGATGTTATTAGACAGTTGGAAAAACTGAAGGAAAAATCGCCTACAAATTTGATAGATTACGAAGTGATTCGAAAAACGACCAACACTTACGAATTTCTGTTTTCGAAAGTTCCTGGAACCAAATTTTCCGTGAGTAAATTGAAACCCGCCAACAATATTTTCTATGTGTTTTTAGAATTGATTATTTCTTCAAATGTCATCGATTATTTTCAGAACAAAAATATAAAAACCATTCATTTCACATCAAAAAATGATTCCACGATTGATTGTTTAAATATGTTGAGAGATGAACACAACGATTTACATTATTCGTATGAATACAAACATATCAACGAATTATTTGTAGGCAAAAATATAGATGTAATTATGCAAAACTCTATCGATTTCTTGTATTTTCAGTTAGAAGAAGAGGATTACTCAAACATAGAAAATTATATTTGTGGATTTTTATCTATTTTGTGCAATACACTTGTCTATCAGAGAAACGAAGGAATCGCTATTATAAAATTAGACGCGATTCTTCACAAGCCGATTATTGAAATAATTTACTTGTATACTTGTATTTATGAAAAGGTATATATTGTGAAGCCAAACTCCACCAATATTGGAAACAATGAACGGTTTCTGATATGCAAACAGTTCAATTCAAAAATGCAGAATCAGGACATGTTGAAAAAAATATATACTATTGTGAGTCGTCCACAAACAATAAAAAATAGGCTCCACTCAATATTGACTTGTGAATTACCGTATTATTTCATCAACAAAATAGAAGAATCAAATGCTTCGATTGGTTATCAACAAATAGAACAAATCGACCAGATTCTCAACATTATAAAAAATAAAAACAAGGAAGACAAATTGGATAATTTAAAGAAAAACAATATACAAAAATGTATTCAATGGTGCGAAAAATTCAAAATTCCACACAACAAATTTGTTGAGAAGAATAATATTTTTTTGGCATTGCCTGCACAAGTGGGAAACAGCTTAGACGCGGAATCAGAGACGGACGAATTTATCATAGAGGAGAGTTTGTCTATGAATGAAATTCCGTCTTTTGTGAATTTACAATTGGAATTAGATTTGGACGATGACCCATGTATACCAGTGAACAATTATCCATGTTGAGTAGAATAATTTACCAACTGGTGCTGATTCCATTGTTTGCGACAGTAGGCCCGGCTGATAGGTTTCCGAGATTTTGATATTCCTTGTTCATTTGGTCAGTGCTTCCAATGATGGAGCATGTTTTTGGGTTGTATTCAACTTGACGGAATATAATAGGTAGTGCAGGTTGGCAAGGAGGAACCTTTGTCTTGTAAATAAAAGGCACTTGTGGTTGACTGCCGAAATTGACATCTGTTCCGCGTTTCAACTTGTTATTTTGTGCTACAAATGTTTCAACCGTATTTACGGCTAGTTTCAGTATTCTAGTGCTGCTACTGACGCCTCCTTGTTGTGCGAACTGTGGATTGTTTGGTTTGTATACGACTAATTTGCAGCCGCGTGGATTACTTGGTCCGGTGAGCGACATTCCTAAATATGGGTCTTCCAAAAGTCGTTTGAAAATGGCTTTGGCGGCTGTAGGATTAGAAGTAGTGTTCAAGTAGTTTGCAAATTCCGCAAAGGTGTTGATACCCGCGGAATAAAAATTAGTGATGTCTGTTGAAGAGACCGCGTTGTTCTGCTCCATTATAGCAAACGCTTTATTCACAATCTCTACTTGAGTATATCCGCTTAATCCAGTATTTGGGTAGCAGTTTCCGACATATAAATTTGACTCAGCCAATGGTGTTCCGGGTTTGGCATAGAGATTCACATCACCATTTGTTGCTCCTGAATAAAAGTTGAATACTTTTTGGTCGTAAGTTTGACAGCGATTTTGTCGATATTCTTGGAGAGTAGTGAAATAATTGCGTTTTATATTGGTACTGGCAGGGCGAACTCTCAAAAGCGCTTTCCTTTGTTCATTGCAGCAATTCGTAATTTGTTCAGTGACGGGTAAAGGATTGTTGGTCAAATTTGTTTGAGGATAATAGTTGGTAGTCAGCCCAATTCCACGACAATTAACGCAGTCTTTATCTAGTTGAGTTTGTTCATTGATTTCATTCACCGTGTTTTCCTTAACCGAGAAAGCGCCAGGGCGGTCGATGGTTTGTCCAACGAGAGATTGAGAGACCGAGGACTTGACTTGGCGGTTGTTGTTAATTTCAATGTAAGAACCAGGATTGTCGGGGTCTTCCACGATAATAGGAACAGGAACGGTTGTTCCCTTACGATATTGTTTCAAAGGTCTAGGTAAACCCTGTTTCCCAGGTACAACATTTGTGGGGTCATTGTTTGTCAGAGGGCGAATATTTCCGGCGGTAATGGCTACTGGATTACTAAATACACCGGCACCTTTCCACGATTTGTATCCGCCGAGAAGCTGTCGATTGTTATAAGATTCCATTCCTAATGGGTAAGTAGCTGTTGACATTTGTATTATATAACCGAAAGAAAATAAAAGGGAACAACTCAAATATTATTCTATTGAATTATATTAGACAAGTGAAATGTTTTTTGTGAATACTTTGATTGTGTTTTTTATTTTTCTAATATTATATCAAATTTTTCAGGCGGTTTTTGGGTCTCTAGAAGGATTCCAAAGCAGTTATCAACCATACGACACAGATAATCCGCAAAACGCCATGATTTTAGCGCAAAAAAACGCGGGAAACATTGAATTTTTAAAGCAACAATTGAATTCATTGATGAGTTTGCAAAAGGAAGTCACTGACATCAGTTCAAATGTAGTTACCTTGAATGACCAAGTGCTGGCCTTAACACAACAACAACAAAGCGCAGCGACTGATTTGGTCGGCAGTAGTCCTCCTGAAGTAAGTGGAGTCACTGATGAAGAAGAAGAAAACACTTCTGCCATTCCAAGTGACGCATACACTTCATAATTTTTTAATCTATTTGTATTATAATAGATTAAAACAATGAGTATATTTCAAGAAGTATTAAAAGATGCAAATGGAGTGCAAGAAAAATATTTAGGTCCTGCTTATCCATATTGGAAAAACATAAAGTCGCCTTCACAAATCGGAATGTCCGATGCAGGAAATCTAAAAACTCTAGGAAAGGACGTAGACGGTCTTATTCAATATGTGGAAGTCCTTGTTTCTGGTAAATCTGGTGCGAGCAAAACAGGAGGACCTTTAGGGAACAAATTCTTTTTGAAAACAGGGGGTAAATGTGTGGCAAATGATACAAATGAAGAAGTTGACCGATATATTTACATTAACAATGTTCCACAAGGAAACATTCCCTTTATTTCCGCCGGAATGGGAACAAACTTCTCAGATTTTCGAGGGTTGATACCAGGAACTATGTCGAATTTGAATACATTGAACCCTTTTGCATTAGTACAGGCATTTATGAGTGGGTCAACCCCGCCATGTCAACAGATTACTTTAGAAACAATTGATGTAAACAACACTAAATCAACGGAAACGCATTATTTAAGCACGATTGATTTGGAGAACATGGACCCTTGTAATTTTAGAAATGGAAAAAATCCATTGAGTAAAAAAAAGTGTAAAGAATCGTTTCAAAATTTGGAACCTGCGAATTTTCCGCAAGACCCTCTCATACAGGCTTATTTTGCTGGACTAGGACTTCTCGGAATATACGGTCTCTTTTGTATCATGCACAAAAAAAAGTAATATCTAATTTGTTAGAAATACATATTACTTGCGTGTCTTGTTTTTTCGGCTTCTTCTTTTTCTAGATTTCCGCCTCTTGGATTTGTTGCGACCCCCTTTGTTCTTCATATCCACCAGAATTTTTGCCGCACTATTAATTGTTTGGGTTTTCAACCATTCAGTCAATGGTTTTTTGTTATTGTTGTTCAAAGCTTGAAAACCAATCCCTGGTGGAATGTCAATTGTTTTCAACAAACCTTTTTCATTGAAATTATATGTATAAGTGTTATTTTCGCTGTCATACTTAACACTCATATATAATTTCAAGATAAAATTATTCAATGTTTTCTTCTTCTAGACATTTTTCTAGTTTTTCCACCATTTCTACTCAAGGAAGGTCGTAAATCTGGGTATGTTATTAACAAAGCCTTTTTGGTTTGTCTGCGTTTTTTTCTTCTATACCCGGCGTATTGCTGGTTGTAGTCTTGGTTATAGTCTTGGTTGTAACCTGTTTGTCCTTGGTCTGATTGATATTGGTCTGGAGCAGCTGATGGATAACTTGAAGGCTGTATTGGTTGAGAAGGTGATGACCCGTAAGAACTGTATGATGACGATGATGGTTTATTACTGGAAAAAGGATTCCATGATGAAGAACCCCACCAACTAGAAGATGATGTTGTTGGTGTTGATGATGATGAATCGAATGGCCACATTCCGCCTCTTTTCATCGTTTTATTTTTTCTATGTCTTCTTGGCATATTTCACTTATAAAATATGCAAAGATAATAAAATTTTATTGGCGATTAAATCAATCGAAACAATTCAAACGCTACTAAAGCACCAAGAACCTCGGCAACAATATAAGGAATAATTTCTGAACTAGAAACTTTTCCATTTGCAAACAAAGCAATCGCAACTGCTGGATTAAATGCGCCTCCTGAAATAGCCCCGCCCAACAAGACCGCTACAGCCAGGGCCGCACCAATGGCTAAATAGTTGCCAGTTTTCAACACAACAAACACTAACAATACTGTTCCTAAAAATTCAACAACGTATTTCTTCATTATATACATTACAAATATTTTTTTCCCTCTCAATGCTTAATAATTTTGACTGACTAGAGCTCCCCAACCGGCACCATGTGCATTATTACGCAAACTCCAATTATAAATGGACCCTTTCTTGGCGGGAGCCGCTGTTCCAGCCCGTCGGGTTCTTCCTAAAATTGTTCGAACATCATTGGGGTCATAAGATTTGTAGGACAAAGGAGCACTGTTTGGCAATCCATATTTGAATGACGATTTTCCAACCGCTGCAGCTTTTCTAGCCGAAATATACATTGAAGAGCACTTTGGCGCAATATATTTAGTTGATTGAGACAATAAAAAAGATTGCTGTAAACCAGCACTGTAAACGGTAGTTGGTCCATAGGGTGCCTCCATTCGTGTTCCAGTTCCCATATTGTATTGAGTGGTGGTGGTGCGGCGATATTGACTTCTGGCATTGGAGAACTCACTTGCTCCATCCGCGGGAGAAAATTGCGGTGGATTCGGACGAAGACCCACTAAAACTCCGTAGTTGTGTTTTGGCATTTCTGAAGGAGTTTGATTTGTGCTTAATGGAGCGACAACTGGCGCACTCGCATAAGTTCCACTAGCATAAGGAATATTTGTGTATTGATGATAAGCAATTGTAGTCATATAGTATACAAATAGGATAGAAAATAATATTGCTATGAAAAGTAATATTATTCAGTCATGTTTTGGTGTCTAATATCTTCGAATCGCTCGCCAAGCACTTTGAGAACCAGAATATTTGTTTCCTCCAAAAGAAGCATCATTGTAGTTCTTGTTGATGGCCTTTTCCTTTGCATAGCGAATGTAATCAGAACTGTCGTAAACATATTTTACATTGCAGGAGGAAGGAGGAATTCCTGTTCCGTCGCATTGGCTTTGAATATGACCGAAATGTCCCTTGAGTCCAAACAATCCAGGTCTACTTTGGAATGTCTGGCACGGACCTCCACATGAATAATTTGGACGACTCAACAAATCTCCTGCATTGTTGATGGCACGAAAAGGTGTGATAATGGTCTTGTTTTCATTCACGAGTTTTGCATAATTGGTGTTCCAAGCATTTCTTAAGGTGAAACGAGTGTCTGGAATCGAACTCGTTTTGTCGGTATTGTATGTTGCTTGTGGAATGAATCCAGGTAATCCCCCACCTAGACCATAAGTGCCAAAATCATTATTGAAAGATGGAAAATTTCCTGGGATACTTCTACTAGTGTTGAATGATGCTTGAGCTCCTGGCATATATATAAAGGGGTATAAAATACTTTTCTTCGAAACTAGTTTTTCTCTCAAATAACCCATTTTGACTTCCCATTATACAAGTCAACAAAGAATGGTTGTTCTTTCTTAATCATCAACTATATACCGGAAATGTAAAGGCACCCGCGGGAGAAAATGGCACATCGAAGCCGATTTATTTCAATAAGTTTTATAATGTTGTATACACATTCTTAGGTAACAACATATAGAACGAATACAAAGAAGCCATAATTGACAAGACAATTCGGTCTATCACAAAAGGATACAGAACTAATAATGCTAAAATAATGACTTTTGAGTAAATTGAATAACTACTTTTCACGGCAAAAATCGCAATTAAAAATACAAAAAGTAATATTATATAAATCCATTTGAAGAAATGATACCACCCTTGCATATATCCTGTGTGTTGAACTTCATAATAAGTTTTTCTATCATTGGTGACAATATCTGTTTTCGTTTGTTTAATTTTATCTTCTAAATCACTATTTCTCTCGACATAATTGTTGTGTAATTCCAAAACATGTCGATAATTCACAAAGAGACTATTGTATATTTGTGCTAAATGACTAATATTTGAAATGCTCGTTTGAAAAGTGTTGGTAAGGACATCACCCAAGGCATTCGCCTTTACACTGAGTTCTTTTTTCAAAAAATTATTATAAAATTCTTGTCCTTTTGCCGCGACAAAATAATTTCTCTCCGCAGTCTTCAATTGGTCTGGCGCGGATTGAACATTTTCCTGAGCATTCAAATACAATTGTTGCAAATTGCTAATGTTCTTTTCCTGCTGACAAGTAGGACCACAAGAAATACTCGCGTTTGCTTGTTGTATCAAATTATTAATCTTGTCGGTTGTTTCTTGTTGAGCAGCACTCGCGGTTTTACTTTGTGGAATTTGTTGAAATAATGGTGATTTTGATTTTGTTTTTCTCTGCAAAGCCTTCATTCCTTCTCCAAACATAGTTGCTAGTTGACTTATCGAATCGTTATTCATTTTTTTTTACTTAATATACCATGATATTATTTTTACTATGGTATATCCATCTAATTGTCATTCAACCCAACCACTTATGTTGAACTGTTTGCTATACATTGATTCACAGTTGAATCGTAAGTTGTTCCACTTGAACAACAGGCCTGTCCAATACATCCTAGACCCAATTTGACTTCCCATGGATTGCTCAACCCATTTGGAGCGCTTGTGTCTATTTCTGGATAGTTCCCAGTGTTTATCGTCCAGTTGTATTCTTGGTAATTCATATTGTCGTGTGAAACCAAGTACACGAATTTCCAGAATAACAATATCAATGATAATACTAAAACAATAACCAATAAAGCACTGTATATTGAGTCTGGGAGAATATTGAATTTGTGCAATAATGCTAAAACAATGACCGGAATACACACAATGACTATCCATTTCATCATACTTGCATGATCTCCGTATCGCTGTCCGTAGTAGGTGTTTATCTCAACCAATCTCAAGTTATTATTTTTTTGCTCTTCAATGGCCCGCAATCTTTTTTTCGCCTCATTTAGTTCATTTTCCACAATGAAAATTGTTTGTTTTTGCTGTCCTAAAATATTGACAGAAGAACTCAAATTGCCGACATAAAAATCAGACATGTTGTTCATGGTGGAATATAAATTGATGCGCATCTGCGATATTTCGTTGATTTTGTTGATTAATTGTGTTTGTTGTTCAGGAGTCAAGGTTCCATTTGCAATACCCTTTTCTAAATTAGTAAACAAGTTCAACTCTACCTGTTGGAGATTCTGAATGTCTGTCACTGATTGATTATTTGCGGTTTGTAATTCAGAAACATTATTAGAATAAACCATTTTGATTGTATAGTATAAGATAAGATAAAATCAAAAACTAAAGTGGTTGAAAAAAGAGTTTTCAAGTTGTTTTCCTAGACAAATTCATTGCGACAATCACCGAAATAATTGCTAAAATACTCCAAAACATGTATGAATAGTTTTCTTGTAAAACATAGACATCGCTGTCTTCGACAATGATTTTTTGAGTAGGAATGTCATTTTGAACAATCTGGGAAGCAATATTCTTGTATTTTTTAATGTAGTCGTCCAAAGTCGTATTGGTGGTGCCGATATTCTGGTTTACATTGATATTTTGACTTTCTATTTTCTCAATGACTCCTACTATCTTTGAAGTGATGTTTTGAATTTGTTTTTCCAAACTAGATAACTTCACCTGTGTGTCTTCAACATTTGAACCATATCCACACGGAGTCTTTGGCGTCATTTTAGAACTCTTTTTCGGATATTTCTCCCACTGCAGACTATCTACATTTGAAACCGTTTTGCTACAACTATTCGCGTTGTTGATATTCAGTTGGCGAACATAATAATCCGTAGTTGGGTTAGGCACGCGTTCTCCTTTTGGGTAAGCATTACTATTTTTCAACCAACAGTTATTCGTAGCATTGTCAAATGCAAAACCTACACAACTCGAGGAATTATTGCAACTCGTAGTACAGTCACTCACTGATGAATTTTGTATTGGATTACCGTCAAGGTCATTTCCAGGTGAATCATAGTTAGATATTTTATTATAAGTTGTTCCAGGTGTCAACATAGAAGATGGATACTCTGATAATAATGTATTTTCATCAACATACCCAATTTTTCCCATGTCTACCGGATTTCCTACTTGATTTAACTGGTAAATAGCATTCACATTTGCATTTCCGGCGACAGTTTGGTCCGCCTGCTTTGAACAAGGGAGAGAAAGACCGTATTGTTTCACTTCTGTTAAATTATTACTTACGAAACATTGAGAACTTCCGGCGGTGCCTCCTTGCAATCCAAAATAACTCTTTCCCAGAGTGATTGCTTCTTGTTGACACGAGCTGAAAGAATAAGTATTTGCACCCCCATTCACTGCTTCCATTGCTGGTTTTGTTGGGTCATCCTTGTAGCAACCAATGTAATTTCCATCAGTGGTTGTAATTTGATAAACTGCATTGGCCCAACCGCCACCATATTTTTTTCGGTCTTTGCCCTTGATTGTTTTTCCTTTTGGCGCGGAACCGTATTTCGATAGAGTGCTGTAGTCATTTCCAATAAAACATTGTGCCTTTTGTGTGTTTTGATTAAAAGCTTGTAGGCCGAAGAATTGTTGATTCGCATCAATTGCTGCTTGTTTACATGTAGCGTATGTAAAAGTGCGGCTTCCATTGTTTACAGAAGTCATTGCTCTATTTGGATTGTCGACGAAAGTGTCTACATAAACGGCATCGGGTGTTTTGTAAACGGAATTTATATTTGTGCCACCATATACATAATTGTCTGAACCAGTTGGACAGTTCGAACTTGCAACGCCGTATTGTTGAGCAGTTCCAATATCACTACTTATCATACATTGTGCGGTTCCATTGGTAGAATCCGCATTTTGTAGAGCAAAATATGAGCTACCCTTGTCTATTGCAGCCTGCATACAAGTATTGTAGTTGTATATTTGAGCACCGTTGTTTACTGCTGTCATTGCTGGGTTACTCGCGGAATCTGTATAACAACCAACATATGTGGTGGTTGGTTTTGACACGACACTAGAAACATAGACATTCTTTCCTTCATTTCCACAAGATTGTCCTGAAACCATTGCGGTACCTGTAGAAATATCGCTGGGGAGTTCAGTGATGTTGAGCGCCTTGCTAGAGCCTGGGCAACCATGATTATTCATTGTCTCGTCCAAAGAGGAAGTAGAGTCATACATTTTGGCGAGTCCTTTTTCGGTAATGTAGTAGGATTTACCGTTGTTCGTAGTGATATTGGTTCCCAAGTATGGATTTTTTGCACTAGCCTTTGAAATGTAGGATTGAGTCGTTGTTATTAAACTGTTTTTAGTGGTATTGTATTGTTCTACTAAACTATTGAATTGTGTATCCAAAACTTGTAATTCTCCTAAATAACTTCGAGCAACATTTGAACCGAGTAAAGAAGGTGAATTTGTGTTAGGTGATGCTGGCATAGTCGAATAAGGAAAGGAAGAACTCGATGCCTTTGCACTGGCAGATACCTTTGCAGATGAAATTCCAGAGGTGTCGGGTGATACAGAAGCAATCGCGGATTTCACCGAAGCAACTGCAGACGAAGAGGCCATAGAAGAAGGAATGGAAGATGATGACGCAACCGTGAAACCTTCCCTTAATGGTTCATTGATTAATTTGTAGTAATTTATATTTTCTAAACAACCGGTGTTTGCTTTCTTTTTGTATTTTTTTTGTTGCTCGTTGAATTCACTACCATGATTTAAAGTAGCAGTGTCACAAGATTCACAATCACTATTTGTCATATTTATTCGGGGGTCTTAGAATATATACACAAAATATATTTGGTATTTTGTGTATTCGTAAAAATAGTTTTATGGCGAACTAAAGGAAGTCTCCGGTTTAGTTCCTTCCGATATTATCATCTTAATCGTAATGAAAACAACAATAATTGCCAGAATAAACCAAAAAGTATAATAAATATTGTTTTGGGTAACTACGATACTAGTATCTTGGTAATCTTGGGAAGACCTTGAAATATCGTCCATTGTTTTCATAATACTCAATTTGTCTTGTAATAATTTGTCATAGACTTTTCTTAATTCTCCTTGTTTCACGGCAACTGCGGTCGCTTCCTTTTCTATCACTGGTGTCGTCCCATTTATTTTTTGCTTGATTTCATTATTCAAACGAATCAATTCTTGGTTTAATGCACTCACTTCTTGAATACTATGTTGTATTTGCGTTATAATAGCCGTATTATTCGCAGTGGAGGTGTTTACTTTCCCGAGTCCGGTTCTCAAAAAACACATACCTTTATCAGAATTATAGGTTGCTCCACTGCATTTACTGCTGGAAGAGCACAATGCCTGGCATTCTTCTACATTGGGAGACGCACTTTGAGAGAGAGAAGCAGACCCCCAATAAGTCATAGAAGGAAGAATGGTATATTTTTGTCCACTAATGTTGTTCAAAGTGTTTATGTAATTCAAGTAAGCCTTTTCATATTGAACCAATGTGTTTTTGAATTGTAGCTCTAAAGACTCTAAATTTAATACAGATGTTTTTAATGCACTATCGCCCATAAAATACAAACAGATAAAAAAATCAAACACTTTTCTATGTTGTTATTTTTCAGGATTTACTTGACTCTCCAGATTATATAATTGTTTTTTCAATTGTTCTTTTGGACTGTTTCGTTGTTTTGCTTCTTCGGTAATTTTTATAATGTTTTTCTTAAAATCATTCCTGCAATATTCTTCAAATACTTTGTTATGATGTTTGAATGTGAGGTTGTCAAGTTTCGCGTTGGAGATTTTTTCGGTTGGTTCAATTGGCGCGTTTTTTACAAAGAGATTGTCATACACTAATTTCATTATATTCATCATATTATACAAGTTGAATATAATAATTTCTATTTTATCGGCGCACTAGTGGTGCTAGAACGAAATACCCGAAAGAGTAAAACAATCACCAATACAATTCCGAGAATAATATCAATATTGGCGAGTCTTTGTAGCCGGTAAAGCTCCTTCGAATCATCAATCATCATTTGAGAACCACTGTCGGTTCCTTGTGTATGTTCCCACGCCATAGTCAAATCCTGATTTAACTCTTTTTCCTCTAAAAGTTTTTCATCTAATATTGTGATTAATTCCAATAATTTTTGAATCTTTTTTTGTAAAGTCTCGGAAGTTGATACAACTTCATTGTTGATGTGTTCCAATCCCGATTTCATTTTGGAATAAATATTCCGGTATTCATTGATATTCGGATTCATATTGAATTGAATATATGATTTTTTGAAATCATCTAAAAGAGATGGAAATTTACTGGTGAGAGTATTTATTTTCGTAAAAAAAGAAGCAGATGCTTCTGATATTTTTTCTGGCATTGATGATGATATAGTTGTCATTATATTATACAAAGAATAGTTTTTTAGACACAAATGCGGTAATAATTTGTCTGAATTGCGGTCTTACTTGGGCGAATAATCTCACAAACTTCTCCTGGACGAATTCCTATCACTTGCGCAACTGGGTCAAATCTAGAAATGTCTGGAAACTGTTCGTCGTTCATGATGTTATACTTTTGTTGAATAGCGATTTTTTCATCGTTGGTCAGTATACGATGTGGTGGAACGAGTGAATGTTCTAGAAGATTGAATTGTAGTCTCTTGATGCTTTGAATAATGATGAAAATTCCATCTTGTTCCCAGATGTGTTTCAACAAATTCATCAATGTTTCGTTCATGTCGTTATTCACAATAATCATAAGCGTATCTTTTTTTGTCAAAATATCTTCCATTTGAAACAAATCATCAATCATCTCTTGAACATTTTGACGATTCAATGTTTTTGCTAAATAGTAGCGAATATATATTTTTCTTGGGATTTCTCCCTCTTTTTTTGTTTTTTCATTTTTTTCCAACAACATATCTAGTTGTTTATTCTGAAACATGGCATTTACTTCATTAATACTGAAATGGTCGTAATCTTCTACGGCGTAACCCTGTTTCTTCATCAACTCTAGAAGAACCTTTCTAGATTTGTAAACCGATGAAATCAAACTGCTCGAATTGTTTTGTGATGTTGTCGACATTTTTCTTTGTTTATTATTATCTACTCATACTATTTTTAATTCAATTTTTTATTATAGTGTCTTTTTAATCGATTTTTATGGATACTGTTTTTGTTTCTCCCGAGGAACTACTACTAGAACTACTAGTCGCGACATCATTGTTAGTCGTAGTTTCTTCTTTTGGTTTCTCCGTTTCAATATCTAAAATGGAAGGTTCGCTCGTTGACGGTTTAGTTATTTTTTCAAAAACAATGGGTGTGAATGGTGTGGATTCAGTTGGAGAAATAATACCACCTAGCCCGCCACTTTGATTATTTGCTGGAGGGGTGACTACCGAGTATGGAGGTGAATTTGATTCACTGTTGCTGGCAGGTGCAAATGGAGGTGAACTAGTGTTATCATTTGCAGGAGGATTGGTGACTGAATATGGAGGTGAATTTGAGTCATAATTGCTCATAGGTGGGGAAAATGAAGGGGTATTCCCAACAGGAGCAAATGGAGGTGAACTAGTATCGTATTTTTCTGGAGGATTGAGCACCGAGTATGGGGGTGAATTTGAGTCATCACCGACAGGAGGCGTGCTATCGGCAGGAGCAAATGGTGGACTGTCATCACTCAATGGGCGATTAGGAGGAGTCTCGGGGGAAGGAATGATGGTATCACTACTGGAAGAATATTGTTTTTCTTGGCGCTGTTTGTTTTGTATTTCTTTGTATTCTCGACTAGTTGACCCGTTGATTTCATTGATGATGGTAGTTTTAAATACTTGTCGTAAAACGCCAAGTTCGGAATCATTCTTCATCAGTTTATTAATGTTGTCGGAATAAGACATACTCACCAACTGGTCAATATTATCTTCGGTAATAATCTTCATTTGCACATTCATTACTTGCAATTCATGAATCAACAGTTTAAGAGAATATGGAACTCGCACGATACTAAATGAACGACCAAACCGACTAATATTTTGCACATTCATTTTTCCGTCGAGAGTTGTGTTGAATTTCACTGGACCATCCGCAAATGGACTCAAGAATAAATTCAGATTTTCATTGTATACTGCGATACAACCGGTTTTGTTACAAACCGCCAAGTAGTATTCATCACCGCGAGTCATGAATGATTCATTTAAAAAGGCGGAAGCACCGTGAGCCATGATACCATCACGCTCCATTTCACCAATGCGCAATCCTCCGTCATTGGCTCTTCCTTGAACTGTTTGACGAGTGAGCATGGTTCTTGGACCACGCGCACGATAATTGATTTTATCCTTTACCATGTGTTTCAATCTCATATAATAAGTAGGGCCCATGAAAATATCAGAATACAACTGTTCTCCCGTCATGCCATTATACATGACATGATTTCCGGTTGAATGAAGACCAGCCTTTACTAAAATTTCTCCGTATGTCTCCAAGTTGGCGCCCTTGTTCAAGAACGGTGTACAATCACCAAATCCTCCATAAGAACAACATATTTTACCGAGAAGCATTTCGATTAATTGTCCGATTGTCATACGAGACGGTAATGCATGTGGATTAATAATTAAATCGGGCTTTAAACCGTCCGCGGTATATGGCATATCACACTCAGGTATAATTTGACCGATGGTTCCCTTTTGACCACTTCTGGACGCGAATTTATCTCCCATTGCAGGAAGTCTCTCTTCTCTCACACGAACCTTGGCAATTCGAAATCCTTCTTCTCCCTCGGTAATAAAAGACTTGTCGACAAAACCGAGCTGGCCCTTCTTGGTATAAGTAGACGCGTCAATGACAACTTCTGAATCAGTTGTGTTGGAAGAAACCTTCCCAATCAAAATGGTTTTGTCGTCGAGTGGTGTATTTTCTCGCACAAGTCCCCACTGGTCCAACTGACTATAGTCATAGCCTTCTTTCAACCCGACCACCTGTTTTTTCATCACATCGGCAAAAAACGAATTTGAGGTGCTTCCAGACACTTTTGAACTCTCTTCACGGTCCTCATAGGTCGTCATGTAGGTTGTGCGAAACAAACCTCTCTGTATCGCTCCTTCATTAATCAAGATGGCATCTTCTACATTATAACCGGTGTATGACATGATGGCGACGATTGTATTGACTCCGTATGGTTGTTCGTCATTATTAATATATTCTAAATAGCGGGTTTTTACCAAGGGAACCTGACCATAGTTGAGGACAACACCCATTTTGTCCATGCGCATTTGGTAGTTGGAATGATAGACAGATACGGCTTGTTTTGTTTGCCCACACGAGAAAGTGTCACGGGCATACGGGTTGTGGTCGGCAAAAATAATCATGTTTCCTAGAACACCGAAAATGAGGGAGGGGTCAATTTCCATGTGTGTTGCGTATTTTTGTTTTTTCAAGTCTTCTCCGGCATTCGCGATAAGGGCACATTCTTCCTCTGCGGTATCCACATAATCAATCACAGCTTGAGTTTTAATCAATACATCTAGGCGTTCATCTTCTTCTCCCTTCTGGTCAATTCCAGGATATAAATCGTCCAAGTTGTAAATCTTGTTTTTCTTGTAGTGAAATGAATCATCTGCCTTTTCTTTGAATCCACTCACGGCTTGTTGCCAAGTGAATTTTCCAGATTTTATTTTTTCCAGGACTTCTTTGCTTTTTTCATAACTCAACTTCATCTTATCGACATAAAACAATGGTCTCGTCAAACGCCCCGCATCGGTATAAATCATGATTTCATTTTGTTCATAGTTGAATGAAATGCTTGTCTCAACCGGTATAACTCCAGTTCGACGACACAATTTCAACAAACTAACGGTTTCTAGTGGATTCTCGAGTGCCCCAATCCAATTGCCGTTAACAATGACTTTTGTCATGGCCGCGAGTGTCTTAGAACTACATTCTTGTAAAACCTTCAAGGTTGTCTTTTCTCTCAACCATTTAATAAAAGGTTTGGCAGAGAAACCACTCGTTACTGCAGTACTAATGGACATGTGTTTATGGAGCCCAATGTTTCCGCCGTCAGGACTGTCGACCGGATCGATGAATCCCCATTGGCTCGGATGTAATAAACGTGGCCCAACAACTTTTGCACTTGCGTCTAACGGAAGACTGAATTTGCGCAGCTGAGAGATGAATGAATTCCAAGAGAGACGATTTACATCTTGAATGACACCGAGTCTCTTGGTATGAGCTTCAGCACCCCAGTTTCCTTTGAAGGCTCTTCTGAAACCGGCTTCAATTGTTCTGTCCTTGAAAAAATCACGGTATCCATCCAAGAGACCCAAAAAGTTCTCCTTGTATTTTCCAGTATGGTAATAGTATTCACTGTCGATTTTCAAAGCGATTTCTCTCTTTTGTATCAAATAATATTCGCGAAACAAATCATAAATGAGAGAACCTGAGGATTCAATGCGTTTGAATTTGAAATTGTCGCGGTCGGTAGCCTTTTCTTCCTTGGTGTAGACCCGCAACATTTTCTTCACCATGTAGCCTACAAAATAGGCTTTTTCTAAAAAATTATCTTCCCCTACATGCGGTAAAAAATAATTCATCAGAATATCCAAGACTCCTGAAATGGTTCGTCTCTTGGTGAATGTCGCAATGAATCGTAGTGCGGTCTCTTGAGTAAATATTTGTGAAGCGTCGTGAATCGACGGAACAAACAAGTCAATCAGATTTTCATTTGTCTCGAGGTCCAACAAACAAGTTTCAATAATCGCTCGGTCGGATACAATACCTAGTGCTCGCATGAGAATAAAGAGTGGAACTGGTTTACGAACATTTGGCACAAGCACCACGAGTTGTTCATTTGAGAGAACAGTCGATGGAGCAACCATTTTTACGGCGGTTGTTCGAATCGGTTTGGAGGCGTCTTCGGAAACGGAACGCACCTCGGCGCTGAAACTGTATAAATCATCGGCCTTGTTTGCACGAACATAAACCATATTGTCGCCGAATTTCTCTTGACAGACGATTAGTTTTTCTTTGCCGTCGATAATGAAATAACCGCCATAATCATTGCGGCATTCTCCCATGTTAAAACGAACTTCTTTTCCTAATGTTTGTAAAATACAAAGATTGGATTGAAGCATGATTGGGAAACGACCTAGAAATATTTTTTCTAAAGTGGTCGAGTGTTCCTTTTTTTCTCCCGTGGCGGGTTCATAGTAAATGAAATCAACATCGACATCATAATGAATTGTGATTCCATAAGTCATGTTGCGCAACCTGGCATCATTTGGATACATAAAGTGAGCATAATGGTCATCGTAAATGATTGGTTTTCCGTAATATATCTTGGAACCGTCTTTTCCACCTAAATAAAAGAGTGCTTGGTCTCGCTTCTCTGGATTTTCTTCGTTTTCTCTCTCAATGAAACGAATCGGATTGTTTTCCTTGAAAATATTGTTAATGCCACGCGAAAAGAAATCGTTATACGACTCTAAATGATGAGCCACCAAATTTGAAGGATTGTCTTTGAAATATTTGTCAATCAGCTTCCACGAAATATTTTCCATGTTGATTATTATATACTATTTGTGATTATTTTATATAATAATTAAACTAGATACACAATTTCACCACAAAACATGCATCGCCAGATTATTCGCACTATATTTGTTTGATTTCCAATTTCCTTTCATACCTCTTGAACGCGTGAGATAATTCTTTCGGCGAGTCTTGTTTTTGTGTTTTGTGTAATCCTCGTATCCCACTTGTCCAAAATGAACCCATTTTTCGTTTTTTGGGTCATAGACCATGTATTTTTTCTCCTTCTTGGTACTTCGAAATAATTTACCGTGTTTTTTTCCTAGATATTTATTCGCCATTTTTTGAGCTTGTTTTGGGTTGGTATACATCAAAATATCATTGAAATTTCTACCTGGTTTTCCATCTGAACTCATTTTCCTATAATATATTGACAAAAAAATATATTATAATAGTGTTGTATTGAAGAAACTACCGATGGTTTCAATGATTCGTCATGATTCTTGGCGCAATATTCATAGTAATCAATTCTTGGAACAATAATTTACAAGCATAAGGAATTTCTACATATGCGAAATCTGAACGATTCTCGCAGGTGTTGCAAATATGAACATGCATGGAATCATTGTATGTCGCAATCAAACCACACTTTTTGCATACATGAACCTGGTATTTATCTGAAGCATCATACATTCTGCCTCGAATGAACTTTGACGCACCGTGTGATATCATTGCATCTCTTTCCATTTCACCAAAACGCAATCCACCATCACGACTTCTGCCTTCGGCTGGTTGTCTGGTCAAATTCACCATCGGACCAATGGAACGACTATGTTGTTTGTCAGAAACCATATGTTTCAATCGCTGGTAAAAGACTGGACCAGTGAAAACCGTGCATTCATGTTGTTCTCCAGTCAAACCGTTATACATCAATTCGTTTCCGTGCGCTTCGTATCCAACCTTCAACAACAATTCACAAATCGTATCCACATTCAAATCGCCGAAACTCGTTCCATCTCCATAAAGTCCCAGTTGTAATAATACTTTTGCTAAAATCGTTTCCTTTAACTGAGCAATCGTCATACGAGATGGAATCGCATGTGGATTCAATATCAAATCCGGTTTCAAACCACTACTGGTGAACGGCATATCTTCCTCTGGAATGATGTTTCCGATCGTTCCCTTTTGCCCACTACGAGACGAGAATTTATCACCAATGACTGGTTTTCTGGTTGTGCGAAGACGAACCTTTGCGAAATTGTATCCATCACCGTTTCGGTCAATGTAGTTCTTGTCAATGAAGGTTTCTTCGTCCGTTCGGTAAATACGACTCTGGTCTTCATATTTTATCAATTTGGTATGGTCATTTCGATTTTCTTTAATAGGCGTTATTTTCGAAATAATAACATCTCTGTTTTCAACCAAGGTATTTTCTGGAATGACGCCCTTGTGATTTACCTTGTTGTAATTCGCAAACTTCATTCCTTTCGTCTTGGTTGGGTCTGGTTTACAGCGAATTTCCTCATCTCCATTAATCTTTTGTTTGTCTTCATCTTTTTCAGTATGATAAATGGTGGCTTGGAATAATCCTCTGTCCAACGAACCTTTGTTGAACAACAGGGAATCCTCTTGATTGTAGCCAGTGTGGGTCATGATGGCAACAACCACATTGAAACCTGATGGTATTTGGTTGATTTTAATCATATCCATTATTCGAGTATCTACCAACGGTCTTCCCGGATAATTCAAAACATATGCGGTCTTGTCCATTCGATTTGCGAAATTGGAGACATAGACACCCATTGCTTGTTTGGCTTGTGCCGTTTGATAACAATTTCTAGGAGACTGATTATGTTCTGGGAATGGAATACACGAAGCCAATACTCCAAATATCGTGCTCGGATGTATTTCACAATGAGTATGTTTGAAAATCTCATTTCCAGAAGAGGGTTTCAAATCTTTTGGTGTCATTGCAATTAACGAAAATGCTTGTTCTTCGGGGTCAATATATTCAATAATAGCCTCTTCAAGCACACAGTTCGTCATCAAATGTTCCCACTCATACTTCTTTTTACCCAATCCATCGATAATTTCTGGAGTAAGTAGGGTTGTACCGTTTTTGACCCTCAACAATGGTCGAGTCAATCTTCCAGCATCATTACATATACGAATTTCATTCAAGCTATAGTTGAATACAATCGAAGTATACACATTAATAATACCTTTCTGTTTTTTGTCTTTTAAATTTGTAAACAATTCCAAGGGATTCTCGGTAATTCCGACCCACGCTCCATTGATGAAAACTTTTGTCTTGTCATACATTTCGTTCGCTTGCAATGTTTGAATGTCTATAATGTTTGGCATGACATAGTCATATATTGGTTGTGAATTCGAATGAATGGTGCAGTGAGCCATATAACTCAAATTCTTTACAACACCGACCGATTGACCTTCCGGAGTCTCGATACCGCAGTTGTGAGTGACAAAGGAAGAAGCAACGAATGAATGGTTGACAGACCTGGTCGTAAAATCATATACAAATTCTGGTTCAATTTCTTTGACTGACAAAATTGATACTGAAACACAACTATTATCTAACATATTGTCCCTGACAAATTCGTAATATTCCAATGAAGTTTCTTTGTGATATTCTTTAATTTTCAAATACTCTATGATTGGAGTAGATGCTCGTCTTTTTTCTTCACAGTAAGCATAATTTACTACATTCGTATATTTCAATACATTTTCAGTGCTGTTGTTGAATAAAATACGAACGGATGTCTTTTTTTTATTTATTTTTTGCTTTGCAATTCTACAAACAATCTCAAATTCAGAAAACATGGTAACGATTTCCTGCATATATTCCATAGTTTCCTGCAAATATGTATCAGTGGTTGATTGAAACATCGATGCTATGATTGGTTTCCAAACTCCATCACTTCTGAAATGGCCTAAACGAGAACCACCTTGAAACGCCGATAAGAATTCGCGTTTTATAGAAAGTTCAGCCGTTAACAACCATTGTGGAAGTTTACGAATCATGTCTGTTTTTTTACCAACAAACCCACCCATGAAATGCAGAAAGAATGCAAATGCTCCTGATTTTGAGAGTTCCCATGTAGTTCGTTGGTTATTCACTTTGCGCACAATCAAGACATTTCCAAAACCGAGTTGTTGAATGTCATCCGCAACCTGACATGCATCGCATTCTTCTCCCAAATAGAATGACGATTGATAATTTAAACCGTTATCGTCCACTATTTTAATGTGTCCATTTGTATTAATCGACCCGATTAATCGAGCAATGATTTTCAATTTATCCACCGGAATATTTACATTTAGTAATTTCAATTTCAATAATTCTATTCGATAATTCTCCAATACATCAGCTTCATTTATAAATACAACATTTTTATTTTCATCTGGAATATGTTCGACCATGTGTCGAATAATTACCTTGTCACTATTTTTCAAATCTTCCATATTTTTCCATTCATAGTTTCCGCCATTGTTTATTAAGAATGGATGATTTCCAGTTGCTTTTATCTTTCTTCCACTACAAGTAGTCATTTCAAATAATTTATCTGGCATTTTTTGAAAACATGTATGAACATCACTAGGTTCATCGCGTAAAGTTCGCGGATTTATCGTGTTTACCCAATCGCCATCTCGAACATCGGCGATTTTTTTGCGGTCTATTCGGTTTGACAATAAAACCTCAGTGTCTCCAGTCAAACAAAGGAACCCCCATGATGTTCCGTGAAGTTTACGAGGTGGAATCAACTTGCCACTTTTGTCAGTTGGCGTAGCAATTCTCCGAGCATGACTCAAACTGGAAACATAAGTCAAACGATTCAACACTTGAGCAACACCAACTTTGTTAGAATTCGAATGTTTAATACCAAAGTCACCAGTGCTCAGGGCTCTTTTGAGTCCATTTTCAATCGTAGTCGATTTGATGATTTTGTAAATATTTGTCATATTGATAATTCCAGCATAATCATCAGTCGATTTCCAAGAACCATTGTTGATTTCCTTGATGACTTGTTTTTCCATATCCTTTACAAGTTTGTTGAAATAATTCCTGAACAAATTGTTCAATAATGTTCCGGTCAAATCAATTCGTTTGTTCAAATAAGAATCACGGTCGTCGCATTTAATCCAATCAAAACTGACTTGTAAAAGACGATTTGCCATGTATCCAAGAAAGTACACTTTCTGTGCCAAGTTGCTACAATGCGGAAATACATCATTGTTCAAAACATCTAGAGTAAATTCGTGTTTTTTGCGAATGCCGGTTTCACGGTCCATATTGATTGGGGTGAACATTACATAACTCATAATGTACTTGATGGATTCTTCCTTTGTCATATAGGTATTTGCATCAATAATGGAAGCTTGTAAACCTTGTAGAATATCCTTATGCTTTTCGCAAGAAATGTCCAAGAGGATTTTCTCGCAAACTTCCTTGTCGGTTTCAACACCTAATGCTCGAAACAAGACAAACAATGGTATTGGTTGTTTTACACGAGGAATTTGAATCGTGATTGGAAAACCGAAGCCGTTGTTCTTTGACGACATCATCATATTTATTTGTTTTGGTGAAATACATTTAAAGTCGGGAACCGATTTCATTTCAGCCGATAAAGTATACTTTGTTGAATTTTTAGAAATATTATAGACATATACCTTGTTTTCAGCGGCTCTTTCTTGTCCCAATACTGTTTTTTCTGAACCGTTGATGATGAAATAACCGCCGGCATCAAATTTACATTCGCCTGTTTGTTCATGGTGAACATGTTTGTATTGATTCAACACACAAATATTGGATTTCAACATGATTGGTAATTTACCGATTTGTATTTTAGGCAAGGTTTTATACAAGGTTTGAATATTTTCTAGATTTTCTCCACTACGAATCACATACTTAATATTCATGTCTACCATCATGGTTGATGAATAGGTGAAATTTCGAAGCCTGGCTTCTTGGGGAAACATCAACTTTGTCGCCCCGTTGTTTTCATGAATTTGAGGTCGATAAATATTAAAATTTTCAAAGGTGACAAATATCTCCAATGCATGTTTACCGGATTTGGTGTCGAAATCTTGTTCGGACGCGATACAAACCGGATTAAACATTTCAATCGTTTTAATAATTTGGTATCCTACAAAATTATTATACGATTCTAATTGATGGCGAACAAGTCTATCCAAATGCTGTCCCTTGAAATAAGATTCGATAATCTTCCAAGGGGTTTCGATATAGTTGTCATCGGTATTGGTTTTTGAAGTCATTATGCTAGAGTCTTTGGTTTCAATGATTTTTGACTCTATCATTTTGATTAGATATCATTTCAATTTATTTTTAAGTTGTTTTATTTGTATTTATTTTTGCGAAGAATTACGCATATTTTACACCTTTTAACATTTCAAACGCCGATTTTTCACAGCATAAAAAATAAAAAGGAATAATGGCGAATTTTCTTATTTTTTGCTCTGCAAAATGGGCGTTTTAAATGAGAAAAGGTGTAATTTACCTAGAAATGAATATTTTTATTTCAATAATTTTGTCCGTTTCCATGTAGTTCATCGTAATATACACATGGTTCGTGTATATATACACTATTTGTATGTTGCAAAACTCTCAACCAGTATTCGTAGTCATCAGCAGTTGGCATCGATTTAAAGAGTCCAGTTTTGTCAATAATTTCTTTTTCAATTACAACACTTGAACAGATAAAGCAATTATTTATTTTCATAATATCCAAATCGATAATTGTTTTGTAGGAACCATCATTATTGAATGGACTACAATTATATATTTTATACCTATGGACAATATCTTCATACGCGTATTCGTCGTTGTATTTAATGTATTTTTTATTTGCGTCAAAAATACCTCTACCAATTAATGCTTCGGTATGCGACATTTTACAACCAGTTTGTTTCATTTTAGAAATTTGTAATGTCAATTTATTTGGAAACCAACTATCATCATCATCACAAAATGCTATATATTTACCTGTTGCTACACTCATTCCAAAATTTCGCTGATATCCCCCTGGACAAGCAAATCCATGAACTGTTTTGCTGTTTTCCACTAAATGAATTATTTTTATTCCATTTGATTCGAAATCGTATTCATAGTATTCTTTTTGTGTTGATTTGTCATTTACTACAATGATTTCTAAATTTTTGTAGGTCTGGGATTTCACAGATTCAATCGTATTTAACAAATAAAAAAATCGATTGTATGTGGCAATAATTACACTTACTTTGTCTTCACTCATAACCTTGTATATTTTATAAAAATCAAAAAAAAATAATAATAATACGATAAAAATATTTATTTATTTTTATACCTTCATACTCATTTGAAATTGAAAATAGAGGTTGTTTATAGCATTTTTACTAGAAACACTTTTAAGTTTTTCAGTGATATTTTACGTTGTTTTTGTTTATTCCTAAATAAATATAAATTTACAGATAGTGAAAAATATAATACACGTATATGTTATGAAACATACTCGTAAAATATATAGAAAACGACCCATCCGCGGGCGTCTTACATTGAAAAATTTTAGCAAAGCCGAAAAAGGTTGCTACGACAGAACTAAGCGACCAAACTTAGCAGTGGTAGACACCCACTTGCACTTGCGACCATTTGGTGGACCACCCTTCCCATTTACTCAACTCGTAGACGCTATGAAACAGTCCGGGATTTTATTTGCCGAAGGATATGGAATTGGCCAACGCCTACCTACCGACTCTTCTTGTACATACTATTTAGATTGTCCAAATGTTGCGGTAAAACCGAGTCTTAAAAACGACATGTTTAATGCTCAAACCATTCTTGATGCCAAACCGTCTGGTATAGTAATCAATCTCTCTATGACTTTTGCAGACTTATCCAAACCAGAAGAAATTTTACATGGAATGCGCTTTTTAGAAAAAGAATATCCAAACATGTTTCATTGGTTGGGAGAAGTCAATCTAGTCAAACAAGCGATTTTCAATAATGGTCACAAACCAGTCCCCATCAAAACGATTCCAAAATGGAAACCCTTCATGAAAGAATTGCGAAAACGCAATATGCCGATAGCAATTCACTCGGACCTCGGTAATAATTCGGACCAATACAAATATTTACCCTTGATGAAGGAAGTATTGAGACTCTACCCAAACAACAAGATTGTATGGCTTCATTTAGGCATCTCTGCTCAATTAACCAACATTGACCCAAAAGAACATGTCCAATTGATGGATGGATTTTTGAGTAAATATCCACATTTGTATTTCGACATATCCTGGCGAGTTCTCAATGACCAGGAATTTTACAATCCACAGACCCGGGCCGTATATGTGGAACTATTCAATAAATGGCCAAAACGATTTTTGCCGGGAACGGATTTTCTGGCCTCGGCCAACAAAAACGCAAAAATATACAAAAAAGAGCTACAAATAACGAGTGCAATATTGAAAGATTTGAATGATGATGCCTTTAGACGAATCGCTCTTGGACAAAATTATTTTGATATAAGTCGAATGTCTCAGTTTCAAGCTCCGCAAATTTGCCAGTAATATTCTTTTGATAAACAACAAATATAAAGTCAACTCTGTCATTTATGGTAGTCATATGAACGAAGATTACCATAAATTTATAAAAGCCATGGACGCCAAATATGGCACAGATACAACAACCGCCCGGATTTCGCCAAGTGAAACTATCTTGGAGACTCTGCTGCGTATGGAAAAAGAGTTCCAGCTGAAGTATTCATCTATTGAACTGCAGGGCGGAGAGGACTCATCAAACACAAACACCGACCCAAATGAGTATTTTGATGAAACAGAGGAACTCTCCAAGAGAAAAACTAAACACAACAAAGCGAATCTGAATTCAATTGATAAAAATCATGACTTAAAAGAAAAAACAGACGAGACGACTGAAAAAGTATTCAAACAACAGGTAGTGATTGAAGAAAAAATAGACAGTATTCATGATTTACTGAAAATGATTGAAAAGTATCCGTTACATAACGAGATTGAATACAATATTGATATGGCAGCGCTGAATAAAATCAAACCAGGATTGCTTGAACTAAATGCAATGATTGGAATGAAATCTCTCAAGGAAAATATTGTAGACCAAATTTTGTATTATTTGCAAGGACTTCACAAAGACATCAGGAAAAACATTGTCCCTTTTTCGCCTAGCAAATCTAGTGATTTTTTACATACGGTCATTTATGGTCCACCTGGAACCGGAAAGACTGAAATCGCCAAGATTATTGGAAAAATATTCGCGCAGTTGGGAATTCTAAAAAAGGGGACATTCAAAAAGGCCGTCAGAAGCGATTTGATTGCGGGATACTTAGGGCAAACTGCCATTAAAACAAAAGAGGTGATTACGGAATGCCTTGGTGGAGTCCTCTTTATTGATGAGGCCTACGCACTTGGCAATCCAGAGAAGCGCGATTCTTTTTCGAAAGAGTGTATTGACACATTGTGTGAAGCCATGAGCGACTACAAAGACGAACTAATGGTTATTATTGCTGGTTATGATTACGAGTTGAAGGAGTGTTTTTTCAGTTTGAATCAAGGGTTGGATTCTCGATTTACCTGGCGATTCAAAACCGACGAATACAAGGCGAAAGATTTACATGATATTTTCTTGAAAAAGGTCACCGACTTTGGTTGGTCTGCAACTGAAGACATAAAAACCGATTGGTTCGAGAAAAATATGGATTATTTCAAATATTTTGGAAGAGATATGGAAACACTTTTTTCAAAGACCAAGATAGCACATAGCAAGCGCGTCTTCTGTCTGCCTGAAAATGAAAAAAGAATTGTTTCGATAAAAGATTTAGAAAAGGGATTTGAGATGTATTTGAAAAATGATGAAGTAAAATCACGAAAAGAACAACAGGAAATAAAAAAACAGTTGTCATCAATTTATGTATAAGTCATTTTTCTCCCTTATAAAAATTGATTTCAATGTATCTAATAATTGTGAATTCAAATAAGCTAACAAAATAAAATGGAATTATCTCCAGAACAAAAAAAAGCATTTCATAAATACATTCAAGGTAAAAATGTATTTATTACTGGTCCTGGAGGTACAGGTAAATCAGAGTTGGTTCGCAGACTCTTCAAAGAATCCCGTTCCGTTGGGAAAAAAGTGCAAGTTTGTGCACTCACTGGTTGTGCAGCGGTCCTCCTTCAATGTAAAGCCAAGACCATTCATTCCTGGTCTGGTATAGGTCTCGCCAATGATACTATAGAAAATATTGTTAAAAAGGTGGAGAACAACAAATACAAGAGCAAACCATGGAGAGAAACGGATGTGCTTATTATTGATGAAGTAAGCATGATGTCTGCGAAACTATTCCAATTATTAGACCAACTTGGTCGTACAATCCGGAAAAACCCATATCGTCCATTTGGAGGTTTGCAAGTAGTCTTTCTGGGAGATTTCTATCAACTACCCCCTATTGGTAATCGTGAAGAACCCGACACCTGTAAATTTTGTTTCGAAAATGTAGACTTGTGGAATAGTGTATTCCAGACGGAAGAACAAATCATGTTGACCACTATCTTTCGTCAAAAGGACCCGATTTATGCAAAAATTCTCAATGAAATACGCGAATGTAAAATGACGAAAAAAAACAATGAAATTCTCATCTCGCGCGTAGGAGTGCCAGTGCCCGATGAATTATTGGTCCGTCCTACGAAACTGTTTCCGAGAAAGGCTCAAGTGGACCAAATCAATCAAGAAGAAATAGAAAAATTAGAATTGCAAGAAGAAAAGATTTACACCACCGCCAAAGTATATGATTTACCCATGACGAAAGATGAAAAAATCAAACGCAACAATTTTACGCCAGAAGATGTTGAAAACGAATTAAAGTATTTGGCTTCGAATTTGTTGTGTGAAAACTCTCTGCGTTTGAAGGTGGGGTCGCAGGTAATGTGTATTGTGAATATGGAAACGGCTGACGGTGACAAATTGTGTAATGGAAGCCAAGGTATTATAACAAGAATAAATGATGTTGGAATGCCAATTGTCAAATACAACAATGGGATAGAAGTGGCCATGGGCAATCATATTTGGTTGAGCGAAAGTATACCTGGCATTGGAATTCGGCAAGTTCCTTTGATTTTGGCGTGGGCCTTGACCATACACAAATCACAAGGAGCTACGCTTGAATGCGCCGAAATAGATGTCGGTGCAGGAATATTCGAATGTGGACAGACCTATGTTGCATTGTCTAGAGTAAAAAGTTTAGAAGGGTTATATTTGACTTCGTATGATTTAACAAAAATCAAAATCAATCGAAAGGTCAAGGAATTCTATCAAGACTTGGCAAAAAAACAGGAAAAAACCAACAACACAGTATCTACAACATTTGACTTGTCTAGGTTCGAATTGCCGAGCGAAGAATACGATGAGTAATAACCGAAAAAAAATGTTATAAAATAGTAATAACACCGATATGTTTTTACTTATAGGCGATAGTCATTCAAACCATATGAATTTATGTAAACCATTCAAACATTTATTATGTAGCGCCGGTTCGGCAAAGGGACTCAACAATCCCAATTCAATATCTCAATATAGAAATATTATTTTAGACGAAGTCTCAAAAAACAATTATTCTGGATTTATTTTTAATTTTGGATCGGTTGATGTGGAATTTTCATTCATACACAAATATCTAGACAACCCATTCCTAAGTTATCATGACTTCAACAGAGAAATCGTTGAGCATTATATGAAGTTTATTGTTGATTTTTTTAGTGATAAATTAGTACTCATTAATTCAATTGGATTGCCCACATTACATGACGACCACTTCAAAACTGGTATACTGAATGCTCATATAAACTATTTGGAAAATTACGATGTTTCTTTATTGAAAGAAAAATTAGAGAAAGAAACAAGTCTACCAAATATTCATTTACGCTCAATAATGGTCATAAATTTCAACGAGCAATTGAAAAATAAAATTCGGGAAACAAATCTTTTAAATATTATTTTTATGGACACTACAACCTTTACATATGACACTTCAAAACTTCGAATCCGTGACGAATTTTTCACTAAAGTTGATCATCATAATTACGATAGAAACAAATACATTGTTGAAATCATTGACCATCATTTGAATTAACTTCGGTAATTTCGTAAAAAGATTTTTTATCAAATATGTTTGGAATATAGTCTATAATGTCAGAATTAAAAAAAACAATCAAAATCAATCCGGAGTTATTCAACATGAAAGCGGACAAAACAAGAAAAAACACCGGCGAAAAAAAACCAAAGACCTATCAGCCTTTAGTGATAAATGAGTCTTCCCTGAAAAAACAATTTTTGAATCGAATCAAGGAACACAAAATAAAAGAAAACATGTCCAATACCAAAACGAGTTTGGAAAATTCGTTTAATGATGAATTCATGGATTCTATTAGTTATTTGTCAACTTTGTCTCAAAAACACAAAACCAATAGTGATAAAGTGAAATATGAAGAGAAGAAGCAGCGGCAAGTTCAGCAACCCAACCCCCCACAACACAACTTTACGGTGAAAAATCATGAACGACCTTCAATTCCGCATGTTGAGTTAGAATTACCTGTTGAGTTGAGAGAACCAGTAGTGTTTACGCCACCAATTACGACGAGTCCATTGCAATTAAACAACCAAAGTGTCCCGTATGGTTGTCTGAAAGGCGGGACAAAACCAACTTTTCGAAATTGGCAGAAGATGACACGGCGAAATGTAGAGACTTATCAACAACCAACCACTTTTCCGAGTGCTCCTACCCCTAGTCCAACCCCTCAGGTTTCTGCTGCTTCTTCTACTTCTCAAACACAACCATCCACGAATCCAATGGACAAGCTGCCTATCTACAAGGAAATGAGCGAGAGAGAGAAAAAATTGGAAATGTTAAAGATAAAAATGAAACAACAACAAGATTTGCTTGTTCAAGAAAGAATGAGACGACAACAACTCGAAGAAGAATTGAAAAACCGAGAAATATTGGAAAATCAAATGAAGAACAAGTTATTAGCCACAACCAAATCATCGAGTGAAACGGAAATAAAAGTAAACGATTCAGCGATTCATACTGGCGGAGATTTATCACAACCCACCAATACAAACTCAAATGCAAACCCAAATCCAAAGATATTCATCAAAAAAACCATTCGTCGCAAATACACTTTAGGTAAATCAAAAATCCGCAAAACAGTTGGAATACTTATCAAGGACAAGAATACACGGAAAAGGGTTCTTCAGGCACAAAAAGATATCAAAAAAAAACCGATTCATGAAGTAAAACAGTATTTGAAGGAACACGGACTATTAAAGATAGGAAGCAATGCACCCAACGATGTCATTCGAAAAACATTTGAATGCGCCATGTTGACGGGAGATGTAATCAACTTGAACAAAGATGTTCTGATACATAATTTATTGAATGAACCGGAGTCTTCCCATTAGTCAGAAACTAAATTTTTATTTCTATAAAGATAATAAATGGCTGAGCAGGAACCAGAACCTACAAGTGTAGACCATGTACAAATTGAACAATTTGAAGAAAAACCATCTTTCATCTCCCGCATGGTTGATTTCTTTTCCTGCACCAGTTTAAAAAACATTCCAGTTGTTTCAGAAAATTCAATCACGCCTTGGAACAACAACATTATCAATGCTCATTATTTATGGCAGGGAAATTTTGTTGGCGCCAGTCCAACTACCCAATATTATTTCAATAGTGTTTCAGCTCCACAAAACATGATAGACGGCTCAGGTAGTACCACTTCGAATCTAGTTTCATCAAGTGGAAATTATACTTATTCTGACCAAATTCCTATTGGAATGAACTGTGTCGTTTTATTTACAGGTTATTCCAATGCCCAAAAAGCCTTGGACAATTTAACCAATTATAGCACCGGTTCAAACATGTTCGACACGGCCTACAACTATCTAAAGGACATTCCAAATCATTTGTTGAGTTTATCTCTTGGTGGAGGAGTCGCCGAAACCGGTGGTTGGTCGACGGGTCCATCTGGCGCAATCTATTCCGTCTATCAATGTGCTACGAAAGCTGGTGTGAGTTTCAGTTATACAGAAACCGGCACTGGTAATACATTATCTGGAGTCGGCACTGGCACACTGAATTACAACTACAATAGTTTAACCTTTGATATTGAATGTTGGTCGGGGGAAAGTGGTTCGACTGGCCAAGATTTCATTCATTTATTCAATTACCTCAAACACGGAGAAAATTCCATGTTCAATGGATTTGAAATGATAATTATTGTGTCCCACGCGCATTCTTGTTCCAATTATGATGGAACTGGTCAAGCAATGATGAGCGAATTACTCAAAGATACTACCGGTTCCTTTGACTATGTTTCTCCGCAAATTTATACTCAAAATATCGGAACAACCAATGAGTATTGCGCAAATTACAATATTTTATGGGGCGATTATGTTTCCATGTTGAAAGAAAATGCCACCTACAAAAAATACGGTGTCAATATGATATTACCTAGTATCAATTTTGCCAACTTGTATACTTCAGGCGGAACAAACAACAACAATCCTCCAAATTTATATTGGTATCAATCCTCGGGTGGATTTGGAAATCCACCTACGGCAGCTCCAAGTGGATATAAAACAATTGCCTACGACAAAGACAATGGCGCGGTTGATTTCTTCAATACTTTATTTGGTGAATCTTCTACGACACTCGGCGGATATATTCAATGGGTAAATGGAACAATTGCTTAATGTTTTGTGTTTTGTAAATTGAATTAGAGAGAAGTCCTCATTTCTCTCTAATAGTCGAGAGAAAATGGCATTGGTAAAAGATTATTTTGAAAAAACAATCAAATACAAGAGCGAATACGGAGAAAACTCGTTGGTGTTGATGCAAGTTGGCGCGTTTTTTGAAGTGTATGGTCTTCAAAACAAAACGACGGGAGAAACTAGCGGTAGCAATATACTCGATTTCTCCCGCATTTGCGATTTAAATATTGCCGACAAGAAGATATGCGTGGGCACAGACAATGTTATTATGGCTGGTTTCTCTCATTACATGCTAGATAAATACTTGAAAAAATTACAAGAGGCCGGTTATACAACAGCCGTGTATATTCAAGATGAACAAATGAAGAATACGACCCGGAGTCTCGCCGGTATTTATTCACCTGGAACTTATTTTTCGAATGATTTCTCTCAAATAACAAACAATACGACTTGTATTTGGGTGAGTCGCGTTGATGCGTTTCCCTTTTCACCCTCTAAAAACGGGAATAAAAACAGAAACAACGAGAGAAATCTTGCATGCGTCGGGTTAGCAAATATTGATGTGTACACTGGAAAAACTTCGATTTTTGAATTCCAAGAGGGTTGGGCCATGAATCCAACGACATTTGACCAACTCGAGCGATTTATTTCCATATACAATCCAAGCGAAGTCATTATGATTGGAAACATTGATGAAGCCGAGATGAATACCATCATCAACTATTCAAATATTCAATCTAGTTCTATTCACAAGATTTCTCTCAAGGGAGAACAAACCACCGAAGCTCACAAGAGAGCAATCAATGCCGAAAAACAAAAATATCAAAAAGAAATCTTGGAAAAATTCTATGTATTTGACGATTTTCATGTCTTTTACCAGAACTTTTATGAAAACAGCATGGCGACGCAAGCGTTTTGTTTTCTACTGGATTTCGTATATCAACATAACCCTAACCTCGTTCACAAAATATGTGAACCCGTGTTTGAAAACTGTAGTGACCGGTTAGTATTGGCGAATCATTCTCTCAAACAACTCAACATTATTGATGATGGGCAACACAAAGGTGTATTTTCATCGGTTGAAAAAATGATGAACCAATGTGTGACTGCCATGGGTCGGCGTCGGTTCTCCTATGCTTTGTTGAACCCTACGACGAATATCGATATATTGAATGATGAATACAATATTATCGAACACTTTCTCTCGCATTATGATTCTTATAGAGCAAAAATGAGTGCCATCAAGGATATATCAAAACTACAAAGGTTAATTATTATGAGGAAAGTGGCGCCTCGGTTGCTCTTCCAGTTCTACAAAAATCTATTTTCTATCGGTGATTTACTTGATATTATCGATGAAAAAACGGAAGAATATCTTTCTAAAAAGAACATCTCGAGAGAAGGCGTGAAAAAAGACAAGGCTCTTCTCTCTAACTTTATCGAAACACATTTTGATATAGCCATGTGTGAAGATATTGAACAATGTGGACAGTTTGAGACAAATTTCATAAAACGCGGAACCAATGCGGAATTAGACAAACAAAGCCAAATACTCGCGGAATCTCAAGACAAACTAGAGGCGATTCGCCAATACTTGAATACCCTGATTTCAAAATATGAGAAGAATTCCAAGACTACGGAATATATCAAAATACACGAAACCGAAAAGAATAGTTTTTCTCTCACCACTACTAAACGCAGGTGTGTTTTATTGAAACAGTGTTTGGAATCGTGGCGCAAAGAAAACACAATTACTTTGGAGTTTGTTTCTTCTTATTCCGGAAAACCCGAAACATTTGTTTTTCTTCCTGAAGTAAGCTTTTCAACCCAATCCACTAGCAACGACGCGGTTTTGAGCAAACAGATTGACGAGTTGTGCAAGAATATTTCCAGTGTAAAAATCGGTATGAAAGACTTGTTAACCTCGATTTATGTCTCCTTGTTGGGAAAATTAGAGGAGTTTAGTTCATCGTTTGAAAACTTGGCGAATCTCGTGTTGCATTTGGATTGCGTTGCAAACAAGGCCTACATTGCGAAAAAATACAGTTACTGCAAACCAGTTGTGAAAATTGGAGATGGTGGTTCTTTTGTGCATGCCGAGAATCTTCGTCATGCCATTATTGAGCAAATTCAACAAAACGAGATTTATGTGGCGAACACTATTGTTCTAGGGAAGAAGGAGCTCGGTATTTTACTTTATGGAACGAACGCAGTTGGAAAGACGAGTTTGATTCGTTCTCTCGGAATCGCCGTCATTATGGCGCAGGCGGGTCTTTATGTTCCTTGTTCTTCTTTTGAATATACACCCTACAAAACTATTTTTACGCGAATTCTGGGGAACGACAATATTTTCAAGGGTCTATCCACATTCGCGGTAGAAATGTCGGAACTGCGAACAATATTGCGGTTGGCTGACAAAAAAAGTTTGATTTTGGGCGACGAGTTGTGCTCTGGAACTGAAAGTATTTCGGCAACCAGCATTTTTGTTGCGGGAATTCAGCAATTACATCAAAAAGAGTCGCATTTTATTTTCGCGACACATTTGCACGAAATAGTCGGATATTCTGAAATAGAAGAAATACGGGAATCGGTCGCGTTAAAACACATGGCGATTGTTTATGACAGGGAAAATGATTTATTGAAATACGACCGTAAAATGAGAGATGGACCAGGGGATAACATGTACGGGCTAGAAGTGTGTAAATCCCTTAACTTGCCCGAAGTATTTTTAGAATCCGCACATAAAATTCGCAACAAATACCACCCTCAATCAGGGAGTATACTTTCTCTCGAGACCTCTCATTTCAATAGTAAAAAGGTAATGAGTCTTTGTGAAGTATGCAAAAAAGAGATGAGTAAAGAAGTGCATCATTTACAACATCAACAAATCGCGAATGAAGATGGAATCATTACGACGGGAGAAACTCCCTTTTCGAAGAATCATTTAGCGAACTTGATAAATGTTTGTGAAAAATGTCACGATGAAATACATCGAGAAAAAGGAGTCATGCACAAGAAGGTAAAGACTACCAAAGGCACCAAAATAGAGAAGATTCGTAAATAAATTATTTTATTTTGGTAATATATAACATTTATTATCAAAATCAATGAAACAATCAAAGAGTCACCGAAAACATCACAAAAAGTCTTCGAAAAAAGGCGGATTTAGTTTTGGTCGTTCTTCAAGTTCTGCTCCTGCAGTACAACTCAACGAAACCAATCCTGGAATCGGAAATGTAAATTTCATTACTTTTATTGGCGTTGTATTTTCAAGACTTGCTTACTTGTCTGATTGCGGATTTATTCGCAGGTACAATATGATATTTGGAAACCAAGCGAGAAACAAGGATTTCTATAATTCTTTGCAAGATGCGTCTTTGCGTGTCAATCAACCACCATGCATTCAATACAACTCCCCACCAGTATTTACGAATACAACACCCTATCCTATTGGCGATTGTGTATTGAATAAAATTGGCTCGGCGAGAATAGAAGATATTTTCAACGATGCCCTGGTGTTTAAAGGAATGAATTTATATACATTCAATGGACAACAATACGTGAATTTTACACCATATGCGAAGCACATTAATTATGTAAATGGAGAAGCTAGTGAAACTGGAGCAGGAATGGGAGATGCACCAGTCGCTGAAAGTATAGATTCATCTGCAACAAGTGCTGCAGTTCAACAAGGCGGAGCTGCTGCGGATGATAATGTAAAATATATTTCGGTTGCGTGGTCGAATTATTCTATTGTCTACATTGTCGCGGATAAACGAATGAATTCTCTTTGGTTATCCTTTCGTGGAACTGCCAGTCCAAAAGCAGGCATGTCCTATATAAACACTGGGGCATTGGCTCCACAAATCGTGTGTGAAAATGGCGACAGTTATTTTGCGGGTATCTTCAAGATTACTACTGAGCAAATTCATACAATTCTGGAAGCGATGCGGTACTTGACCGTCAGTTTTTTAAATCCAACTCAACCAGAAAGCGTAAAAGTATTCGCCACTGGCCATTCTTTGGGAGGAGGAATGTGCACTATTTTTTCATATTTATGGCAAAACATTCGAACCAAACCAGTTTATAATGAAAATGGATTCGACAAATTGACCAAGAAAATTGTATGTATCTCAGTTGCGGCCCCGCGAGTGATAAACAAAAAAGTATTGGAAAAATACCAAGGCTTTATTAAAGATGGGTCTATTTTGTACAAACGAGTCATAACCAAAGGTGACCCCATCGTTGATTTGCCTCCACAAACACTCGGTTTTTATCATCCAAGTAATGGCATTGAGGAACAAGTGGAAGTCGTCAACTATTGTAATAACTTGGTATCTGTTTCAAAATCTCAAAACAAACAGATTTTCATTGACTATTCAAAACCGCTGGATTGTATTCGTAAAAAACCCAGCGCCGTTTTATACTCGTCGATTCGCAATCCACTCGCGCATGGTTTCTACTTGTATATTGCTTTTTTCAAACCAATCATGAATTTTGGGAAGGAGGGAGAAGTTTCGCGTGTAAATCCGGTAAATGACCAAGTATCTAAAACGGGGGTCAGAGGAGACACTGTTTGTCGGGTTATTTTTGGAGACTCAGGCAATAGAAAAGTTGCCTTTTTTAATTCTCTAGAATCTAGAGGAGAAAGAACACGCGATGCAGATGGTAAAGTAATTGACACCCGTTCAAACAGTAGTAATTTAATGAAGAAATTTGTGTATGATTTGAGAGTACAAGATATTTTGATGACTCCAATTGCATTTCAATCATTGGTTGCTGGAATGACAGAGATCATTGACAGCGATATTAATCCAAATTTTGGAACCATTTTGCACGTGTTTGATATGAACTCGAAAGTGGAGAATGTGAGTTGTGTAGGACCACTTGCGCGTGATAATAAACCTGCCGAACAAATGACCGCTGGAAGAATAACTCGAAAAAATCGTCGTGGAAAACACTCAAAAACAAAGAGACTTTCTAGATAATATCGAACTGCAGAATATCAATCAAGTCTAGCATATTTTTCATGTAAATTAAAATTATTTAAGCAGGGACATCAATTGTTATAGAGGTTTTTTTTCTCTCTATAATATATATTTTGATGAATAATCAACCTAGTAATCCTTTTAGTACTCCAGAAAGAAGGGTAAATTATGTACCTATACCACCACCAATAACTCCTCTCAATTCAAGAGTTACACGAGTTGGAGATCTGAATATAGATCCTCTTATAAAAAATCCTCTTCCTCCTCAAAATCAGCCAGAAGAATACGTACCCGTTAATTTATTTGGAACCGGTGAACTTGGTGGAAGAAAAAAAAGAACCAAAAAACATCGTCGCGGTAAAAAAACCAAACGAACGAATAAAAAAACTCGCAGATTCTTTCGATTTGGAGGTATGGACCCTTTCAACACACCACCACCTTCTCCGCTAAGAGTATCTCCTCCAGTAATTCGTGCACCAAGGGTGAATACACCACCCGCAGGAGTGTTTCAAGGACAGAACTTAATGACCCAGTTTGACGCGATTGATAATCGAGACGAAGAAGGATATACCGATTCAGAAGATATGACTGGAGGTGCAGATAAAAGACCACGCAGTTATACCACATCTTCAGAAACTATAAGAGATGTAAAGAAACCAAAATATTCTTCCACAGAAAATTCTTCCACAGAAACAATTAGTGGTATTACTAGCAGTAGTTCTTCGTTAGGTTCCTTAACGACTCGATTTGGAGAGACCAACATAACAAGTAGTTTGTCACCCGATAAAGATATGAGTGCTACAAATGGAAACACGAAAGGTGGATACCGAAGAAAAACAAAAAGAAGAACATCTAGAAAAAGAAGGGCAACTAGAAAATAAAATTGATTTTCAAATGAAACAATCTAAATAGATTATCCCCAGCTATAATATACTACTAAAAATGATAATCCCTGTGAAATGTTTTACCTGTGGTAAAGTAATTGCGGACAAATACCGCTATTATTTGGAAGAGGTTCGTAAACGCAAACTCGCAAAAGACATGGATATTGATACTGTTCTTTATTTGACAAAAGAATTTCACGATAAAACGCCCGAAGGAGAAGTGATGGACGAATTAGGTTTGAAAAAAATGTGTTGCCGTCGTCATTTTCCAACTCATGTAGATATGTAAAGAATTATAGAATAACAAGTTTTTTCTTTTCCTTGTATAGTATATACACAATGAAAAGCCATAAAATGAAAAATAGTCACGCCAAAAGAACGAGAAAACACCGACACATGTTGAATATGCGCGGTTGTTTAGGAAAAAAAAGTTGTTTAGTATGCAAAGATAGAAAGGAATGTTGTACTTGTGGGAAAAAAGGGCATTCCTGTAGGCAACACGAGATGGTTCTTCGCGGAGGCGATGTGCCGCCACTCATTGGTGCTCCGTATACTCCCACCAACTTACCAGGTGAAGCCGGATTACCTGGACAGACCAACTATTACGCATTGAACACATATGTTCCATTTGACCCACAAACACAAAACATAATTTCAGAGCGTAACCAAATGACTCTTGGTGGGTCAAGAAAAAGAAGAATGAAACGAGGAGGTGGAATTCTTCCACAAGATTTGGTAAATTTAGGTAGAAATATTACCTACAATTTAGGCAGTGCATATAATGCAATCAATGGATATCCTGCACCAGTGAATCCAATGCCATATAATGACCAATTGGTGAATTCACAAAAAATGATGGGATACTTTTAGAAGACAACCGAAAATTATATTATACAGACATTATATAATACAATTTATGAAAATTAAAAATGGTGTTTTACATGAAAAGAATGGATGGAAATATGTCTCTGTGAAAGGCGACCCCAAAGAAAGGGGTTATGCTTTTGGATATTTTTCGGCATCCGACTACAAAAAAGTTCAAGAAACAATGGATTATTATATTTATGAGAGCACTGGAAAAAAATGGAGCTACTTCATTGACGCTTGCAGAAAATATTTTATACCGACCATTAAGGATAAATTCCCAGAAATGTATGAAGAAATGGAGGGAATTGCTGAGGGTTGCACCGCTGGAGGCACACCAGTTGATGTAGATGAGATTGTCACCTGGAACAATTACTATACACTAACTGGTTCTTGGTACCCTAATTCAATTGAAGATACTTCTAAAAAATCCTCTGGTGGAAAAGAAGGTGGCGCTAAAGACAAATGTAGTGCATTTATTGCGGTGGGAGATTACACCAAGGACGGTAAAATTGTAGTTGCTCATAATTCATTCAATACTTTTATTGAAGGACAATTTCAAAAATACGTTTTGGATATTAACCCCACCAAAGGGTATCGCTTTATTATGCAGACGAATCCTTGTTGGATGTGGAGTGGAACTGATTTTTTTGTCAATAGCAAAGGCATCATTGGTACTGAAACAACCATTGGCGGTTTTGTTCCTTTTGAAAACAACTATACGATCGCTTGTAGAATTCGTAAAGTCATGCAATACGCCGACACATTGGATAAATGCGTCGACTATTTATTGGACGGAAACTCGGGTGATTATGCGAATTCATGGTTGTTTGGAGACATTCATTCAAACGAAATTATGCGTTTGGAATTAGGTTTAAAATATCACAATGTAGAAAGAACCAAAAATGGTTGTTATATTGGATTCAACGCAGCTTATGACCCTCAGATTCGCAATTTAGAATGCGTAAATAGCGGTTTCGATGATATTCGAAGACATCAGGGAGCGCGTCGTGTTCGTCTGGCCGATTTAATGGAAGAAAACAAGGGAAAGTTGACTGTAGAACTGGCAATGAAACTGATTGCTGACCATTATGATGTTTACTTGAACAAGGAGAACCCATGTTCTAGAACAGTTTGTTCACATTATAACTTGGACCCGCGAGAATTCATGTCTCAAGCCGACCGTCCAAAACCGTTTGAACCAAAAGGCGCAGTTGACGGAACTGCCACTGATTCTACTTTGGCAAGTAAAATGTCCTTTATGGGTAGATTTGGCAGTTCTTGTGGAACACCAATGATTGTTGAAGACTTTTGCGACAAACATCGTCAATGGGCTTACTTGAAACCTTATCTAGTTGACTTCCCTTCTCAAGAATGGACCCAATTTCCAATAGAAGACCATGCACATAATCATCACAAAGAGTCAAAAAAAAATACTACGAGCAAAACTCATAGTGAAACCAGTTCCTCAACTGGTGGAAAAAGAAGAACCAGACGAAATCGAACTCGACGAATCAAACTATAAAAGTGCAAAAAAGAGGGCAGTGACTGCCAACACGGCAAAGATGGTTACCACCACATACAAAATTGTTGTATTGCTGCAGTGACAACATTGTTGTTCTTCTTCTTCTTCTTGCGGTTGTTCTTCTTGTAATTCTCGATAAGTATAAATATCTGCAATGGATACTAATGGCGATATCATTTTTTATACTAAATAAGACGATATGAATCTATACTATGTCTTATTATGTTTTTATTATGATTTTTTATAAATTATAATCTATTTTCATTGTCATTCTTACAATAAAAATAGATTTTACACCGCAATTTTTTTGCGTGAATTATCTCTAATAATTCGACATATCAATCAATTCGTCGTTTTCTGGATAGATAATCGAGACATTGTGCCAACCGTCTTTTTTCGCCTTTCCAAACTTTTTATCCATGTAGTCATACAACTCCATACCCTTTGGAATCTTTCTTGAACCATGTGTTTCCGCGAACCATCGTTTGAATTCTTCGAACAAGGCTTGTTTCTTCACAACCGAACCTGGTTTTGATTCAATCATTTCTGCAACGAATCCGGAAATGTGGTCTTGGCCTCTACGATAATTATTGGATTCTTCTAGAACAAGGTCACAATCTTCAACAATACCTTTGGTTTCGAACGCGCGTTTCACCAACATACCACCAAAGATTGGCGCCCATTCTGGATACTTTTCCTTCAAAGTCTTATCTTTTAGAAACTTGTATTTACACTCACTGTATAATGGGTTATTCATCTCGGTTGCGTCCAAGAATTTTGCCATGAACTTTATGATACGAATTCTTCTCCAGGTTCCATCATCATTACTGTTGATTTCAAAGAGGTTGTTTGTGCAAACTGCCAAATCAAACTGTGGAACAAATGTTTCCGATTCACGGAATAAAGTTCTGCCTGTAAGTGGGTCTCCACCAGTCAATTCCTTCATGAATCCTTCATTGATTTTCATTTCTTTTGATGGTTCTTGAATAACCGCATACCTCACTCCTTTCAATGCGATAATTTCTGGAGCTAATCCACCAACACTTGCTCGCTTTTCAGTAATCATTGAAATTGGAACAGTTCCTTTATAGTCTCCTAAAGTGTGCTTCATCAAATCCGTCAACACCGATTTTCCGTTCGAACCAGAACCATGATAAATGTTGAATGTTTGGTTGATATTTTCTCCAATCAATGATGCTGCTAAATGGTCGATGACATACCGTTTCAATTCCGGAATCGGGAATATTTGTTCCAAGCAAGTATTCACTTCTTGCATAGTACTCAACTGGTCTGGTTTCAACAGGTCTTTGTTACGAACATCAATAAATGGAATGCCAGTTGTCTTGGTAATGCAGTCTTCCGGGTTTCCATCTCGTAATTCATTTGTTCTGAAATCAACCACCCCGTTTGTAAAACACATTAAATACTTGTTGGTGTCCATCTTTTTTACAAAATCCTCATTGTAATTGAAGAACAACACAGAAGCTTCACGCAATATATTATTTTTATCAGCGGTCTTTTTCAACCTTGAAGATATATCAGTAATGTAGCGATTTCTTTTTTGCATTTCAGCATATCTTTCGTCGCCTGGTTCGAAATGCTGCATTTGTTGCATATTCATTTGTATTCTTTCACTGTAGATATTATACATTCCAACTGAAATAGCCAATCGCAAAGTTTGTCCTTTGTCTATCTTCCAATGATGTTGAACGAATTTATGCCACACAGCACCGTTGCCTCCATTTCCCAACTCCGAACAAATGAACTTGTCCTTATACATTTGAAATAATACATTTGCAAAATCGAAATCTGTAGGAGACTCTATCGACTCGTCGATATAATGGTCAATGTTGGACTTTTTGACTCGCATATACTCGTCATACGCATCGGTCTTTGCCCAATACATAATCGATTGCTTGGTCACCCCACCATCGGTCTTTACCTTGATGTGTTTTTTCCATTTGTGCAGCAAATCTGGAATTGTATCAAAATTGAAATCGGAGGCTTTGCTTCGTAGTTGGACCCACGACAAGAACAAACGGTCGTCGGTTTGTTTCAGGGCAAATGCGACTTTTATGTTCAAGTCATGAGACCCAGGTTGATAATATTTTTCAGGCAAGATTTGCGTGTATTCATGAACTGTCTTGATTTCATATTCATTCGGCGCTAACTTGGACATGATATTATCGATGGCTCGCTTCAACATTTCTGGAGTCTTGATGTCTTCAATTGCAATTTGGTCGTCATCGTTTTCATCATCTTCAGATGGAACCTTTTTCAAAATCATCTTGGTTCCACTGGCGGCTCTTTTCGCCTTGATGGCATTACCCGTTTTTTTCCTCGATTCATATTCGTTTTTTATTTTTGGATTGATTTCTAATTTTACATGTTCCGAATATTGTGCAGTCAATTTATGAAAATTTGCGGGTAGGTCCAATTCACTCAGTGTTTTTTCTTCCATCATAAATTCATTGTCGGTTTCATCATAAGTTATCATATAGTATTGGGTAACCTCATATGCTTCATGACCTGGCTTTCTTGAACCCAAGAGTTGCCAATTGACAACGCCTTTACTGATTCCTAAATCCAACACCGAATCCCATGAATTTATCAATGGTAATTCCCATATTTCCGGGATTTTTTCGAGAACTTTTTCACGAAGCATCACCTGCATTGTGCGGTCCATCTGGATACCTATCAACAAATGAATACCATCTTTTGTCATTGTTCCATCTGAAAGTCTATTTACATTAGGTTTTTCCATCACATAAATCGGAAAACTCTTGCTTTTTTCAAACACAAAGAACTCCTTCAACAATTCTAAATAAACCAGATTTATCAAATCTTGGATATGTTCTGTAGTATGTTGACGCCTCTCGATATCATGACTGTATCGAAAATCAAAATCAACGAGAATAGGTCCATTTGTTTCGAGTTGTTTTTCCGTCAAATATTCCGGCTTCTTTTTGACAAACACATGCTGATAATATAATTTATAAAATGTGGGTAATACTTCTGACGGTATTATGTATGAACCGCCGTAAATATTTAATGTTTTATCACCGATTCTTGTATGAGTGTATGTGATACCCGTTGTAGACGGATTCTCGGCTTGTTGCTTGGCAATATGCTTTGCCAAGAACTCATTCAAGTCTCGATACTGTAGTTGATTTGTTTCCATTTCTTTTATTGATAGTATACTATTCTATTATATTTCTATTTCATTTTTTTTTATGTTTTGGGGATTTTTCAAAAAAACGCAGTCGCAGACTTCCTAAACTATCCCTACGAACAACTTCATCTATTTATTTGTGTTGGAAATTTACACTAAAAAGGGTATAAACCTATCTATATATGTTTATTATAGTAAACTTCAACATGTCCAGTATTATTTTATCCAAAGAAACGGTGAAACGGATTCTCGCCGATGTAAAAGATATTATGAAAAACCCATTGTATGAAAATGGTATTTATTATATTCACGATGACGAAGATTTGTTGAAAGGATATGCGCTGATTATTGGTCCAGAGGGAACACCCTATTTTGGAGGAAATTACTTCTTCGAAATCAAATATCCAGTTGATTACCCGCATAGTCCACCATCAGTGTTGTATTGCACCAATGGAGACGGTATTCGGTTCAACCCGAATTTGTATACCAGTGGAAAGGTATGCATCTCTATTTTGAATACCTGGCGTGGCGAACAGTGGACTTCTTGCCAAACAATATCGACGGTGTTGTTGACACTTTGCACATTACTTTGTGAAAATCCGTTATTGAACGAACCCGGCATTACTATTGGGCACGAGGATATGAAAAAATATACGAGTATTATCGAATACAAAAATATTGACATTGCGGTTAAAAAGATGGTCGAGATGAATTTGAATTATTATCCCGCCAAGTTCCAACCGTTCTACCCAACAGTTAAGGAAGAATTTTTGAAAAGAAAAGATGCTTTGACCAAGTTTCTTTCAAAAAAAGCGACAGAAAATGCTGAACCTGAAATCATTTCTACGCACATGTATAATATGCGGGTATTGATTAACTATCCGCAACTACTAGATGAATTTACGAAACTTGTTATTGATTTGTAAAAAAATTGAATTAGAAAAATAATAATAGAGTAATAATACAAGAAAACATACCATGCACTTTTGCACAACATGCCAAAATATGTATTATATTCGTATCGATAATGATAACCCGAACAAGTTGATTTATTATTGTCGTAACTGTGGGAATGAAGACGATTTATTGATGACTGAAAACACAACGGTTTCAAAAACAAATGTAAAGAAGGGTCAACAGAGCTTCTACAACATCATCAACAAGTACACAAAACTTGACCCAACATTACCTCGTATCAATAATGTTTTGTGTCCTAATTCTGAATGTAAAACAAACAAACATGGCGGACATGAAGAAAAGAACGAGGAAGAAAATACGACAGGAGGAGGCAGAGAAATTTTGTATATTCGATATGATGAAATCAATATGAAGTATGTTTATTTGTGTTCTACTTGCGATACTGTATGGAAAACTGAAGAACATCAATAAGGTAAAAAATATATAAAAATAAATTTGTTCAATAAATATAGCCATAGTTTGTTTTGTATGTCTATATTTTTATTAGATTTGTTGGATGAAAGCATTGAAGAAGATAAGAAGCGAATCGGTGATTTTACTAGAAAAAAAAAGGTCAGTTTTTCAGAAAGTGATTTTTTCCATCCTATAGAAAAAAGAGGTGAATTGTTTTTTTTAGCAGAAAATGCTTTGTGGTATCGGAATACAGAAATTCAAAGTTTCCACATAGGTTTTAATAAAGAAATGATGAATGTCATGAAAATAATGAATGTAGGCTTCAAAGAAGCCAAGATTTTTTTGTATTACATTGCTATCACGATTGAAGATGATGATTTTGATGAATTATTTTACTTTTGATTTACTAAATAAAATTGATTTTCATTTAAAAAATAATGGATTATTATTACAGAAAGAAATGAGTGATATTGAAGATAACGATAACGAAAAGTATTCATCTTCATCAGACGATGATGAAAAAGAACAAGAATCTGTTGTTTCGTCTGTTGATGAAGTCGATGAAGAAGAAGCTTTAGACGATGAAGAAGACGACTACGAAAATCAAGATGAAGATGATGAAGATGAACCTGGTTCTGACAATGATTCAACAGCACCACATCAATTGGAAACAACCATGGGTGGTGGTGAAGGTTCTGATGAAGAAGACGATGAAGAAGAAGAAGACGACCCACTATATTTACAAAAATTCAACGCAGAATTAAATAAAAATTATTTGGCCGAGGCCCATCCGGAATGCATTGCAAACAATTATGATGAAATTCAAATACTGACAAAAGTGGTGCGCGACAGTCAAAACAATATTATTGACCCTCTTCACCGAACATTGCCATATTTGACAAAGTATGAACGCGCTCGTGTCCTGGGACAACGCGCAAAGCAAATCAACTCCGGCTCGAAGGTTTTCGTTAAAGTTCCCGAAAACATAATTGACGGACATCTAATCGCCGAAATAGAGTTGCGCGAAAAAAGAATTCCATTTATCCTGCGACGACCTATCCCTGGCGGTGGGTGTGAATATTGGAATTTGAAAGATTTAGAAATTATTGGGTTTTAAAAGAAACGCGCATATTTTAGTGAAACAAAAAATCAAAAATACTTGTCATTTACTCTTTTAATTTTTAACATCCACTACAGCACCGCTGAATTTCACATATTCGTCAAGATTACAATTTCTTTTTTTTGCTGTTTTTTTGTATTTATTACATTTATTCAGCAATTTTTTATATTTTTTCCTGCTTTTTCCAGTATGTTCATTATATTTTCCTGGTTTATCTAATCCAGTATTTTCCATGATAGGTTTATTATGTTTAATATTGTGTTGCATTATTTTTTTCACTTTTTCGCGTGCTTTGCGGTTCATTTCTTTATATTCATAACATGGTTTATAATCTAATTCTGGTAAAAACTCTGAACATTCTACATTGAATTGTTTATTCATTATTTCTAAAAATTCTTTCACGGTATGTTTACCATTTTTTTTTGCGCCAATTCCATTATAATATATGAATTCAGTCATTATATATTATACATAAATAACTTTTTTATCTAAACAGTGATTTATTCTCGATATGTGCCACATATTATGTCAAATATCGGTAATGTAAAACAATAATTGCATTTGTAATATGTATGATGCAAAACATGATGCGTATGGAACGCGTCTGAATGTGAAAGATACCCCATAGTAATATAATAGTTCATGGTTAGAATATGCTCCAACATATTCAACTTAACAAGAAACAATGGCAACATCATCGAAGCAATAAGAAACTGCATATCAAGGAAATTCAAATAAAATGTATCCAACGGAAATACTTGGTTCGATTCGTGATGTTTTGCATGAATCAATTTATAGTATGACGAATGATGTATTAAATAATGATATAGATAATATAACAACTCTACCCAGAGAATATACTGACAAATGTTGAACGAAAAATGAGGAAAACTGTGGAAACGAACATTATCGAGACGAGGATAAATAATGTAGGTGGACAGTAGGGTTACTTCAGTGATGGTCGTGCTAGCGATACTTATCACATTCAGAAATTTTTTCTCTAATTTATTGTCATATTTGAATAATGGTTTGTTTCTCATTCTACATAGAAAACTCGCTAAAAAAGTTGAAAATGAAAAAACGCCCACAATAATTCCACTAGAATACAACAATTCATACAACATTATTGTTTTTATATTTTGATATTTTTATTTACGAGAATCCAATACGGAATCCAAAAAGGCTTTATGTTCTGACGCATCATGATATCCTCTTGTAAACAATTCTTCAAAATCATATTTGTCCCTTGAAAAAAGCGTTGTCGTGTCATATAATGAAAACTCTTCTTTGTCCTTTTTGTGCTTTTCTTTTTGAAAAATACTAGGGGTAATGTACAATACAGGTTTTGATATATTCAAATAGGGATACTTGCTAAAGCCTCCATCAAAACAGTATTTGTTGTGATATATTTGAGATAGACCACCAGTAATGAAGGGAATGTGGGAACTCGCAATGCAACATTCTATGGCGTCTTCTAAAGTATCAAAGTCGGTATAAATAAAAGTTTTTCTACGCAGTTGTTCTATACCGGTGACCCCTATAAAAACGCGTTGTAAATCAAAGTCGTTGGTTGAATATTTGGAGAGAATTTGGTCCTTCATATAATTTTCAACTTGCCTAGGCGTTTTTAGTTCTTTCAGTTGTATTTTGTTTTTTACAATAATATCCCGGAAAAAAGAGTTGTGATTTGTTTTCATCGAGAGAAAAAGTGAATTCCACGCACCGGCGGATGCTCCACTGTAAATAAAATTGTCGAGTGGGTAGTGGTCCTTCAAAAAAGCGGATATACCTAGTAAATAAAAACCTTTGAATCCGCCGGGAGAAATCGCTATCAATGATTTATTTTGAATAAACTCGGTGTTTTTCAAGTACCCAGTGTATTCATTGTTACAATAAATATGGCCCGGGTATTTATTTGTAATAATGCATTGGTTCTCGTTTGTATCCATATTGAAAATAAGAGCTCTTCTTTTTCTTATGATGTGTCTGGTCATAAATGATAACATGAATAAATAAATGAAACCTTTTAGTATCATTACTTATGGTTTATCTATATTTTATTTACAACAAATAAATAAACTTTTTGTTTTGAAAAACCACAATATTTGTATTCAAATACACGATATAAAAAGATATAGTTAATTCTATTTATTGCAATGAGAACATCTCAATTCTTGTTGTATATGTGTCTACCAAAGTTTGATAAAATCAAAAATATAGACCTACCATCTTGCAGAAATTGCATTCATTTTGCACCAGGTAGTAGTGTTAATTATGGAAGATGTAAAAAATTTGGTGTAAAAGATGTAATCACAAACGAAATTGATTTCAATATGGCGTCTTCTTGTAGAAATGATGAAAATACTTGTGGTATAGATGGAAAACATTTTCAGCAAATATCTACACCCCAAAAGTTTACGAGGGAAGTATTCATTTATTGGAAAGAAAATAGTCTTTTCATTTTTTTATTTGTTGGTATATGTGGTTGGGTATCGTTTTTATCAGGGTTTTTTACTTGAATACACCTTTTCTCATTTTAAATGCCTGTTTTTTAAATAATCACCATTAATGTGTGTTGAAGCATAACAATGTGACTCATAATGATTTTCCCTACCACAACGAAAACAACATTTTTGTTCATCTTCATCGATTTCATCACATAAAATTACATTGTTCAACAAACATTTTATTTTTCTATGAGGAGAGAAATATGATGTCGGACAATTACATTTTTCATTATTTTTATCACATTTTTTCTCATGATATTCGCACTTTTTCTTTTCTATAAACTCTTTTTCACAATATTCACATCTCCATACTTCATTATATTCTTCACAATCTTTCGCGAAATGACCATCTTTCCCACAAACAAAACATTTATTGTTTGTTCCATTACTCATTTTTTTCAAAATATCTATTTCTGATTTTTGTAATTTTATAGAAACAAATGAACCGCCTCGAACATTAGTTATTCCATATTTATCCATATATTGTCTTGTAATTTTATCTTCATCATAATCATCACAATTTGGTATAAGCTCTAAAACTTGTATTGGTTTATATAGTTTTGTCCACTCTGAACCATTTGAATTGAAATGACTTTCTAAACGAAATTGTGGATTCTTTGTTTTTCCAATATAATATTTATCTTTTTCTAATTGAAGCACATATATGAAAACCATTTTAACATATTATTTCTAACCATTATAAATAACAATTAATTCAATTTTTATTACAAATAATGGGCGTTTTAAATTAGAAAATTTTGAAAAAAACAATATAAAGAAAATTCAATTACTATAATCTGATGGGGGAGATACCATCATTTTTGCTCCAGTAGCTTAGTGGTAGAGCATTACACTTGTAATGTAAAGGTCATGAGTTCAATCCTCATCTGGAGCTGAATTGTAGAAAATATATTTTTCTAGAAATATATTTTTTAACGCATTTTATCAATCACGACTTCCTTTGCGAGATTACGAATGATTTTCTTGTAGTATTCCTGGTCCTCGGCTTCGTCGCGTCCGCCCATGGAATGGCACACCATTCGCATATATTTGTCATGCAACTTGGTTTGTGTGTTTTTCGAGTCTGGATTATGGTCCATCCAGCCGGGGATTTGTTTCACATTCTTGGCGGCGATATATTTGATGGCTCGAATTAACTTTTCTCTCGAGAAGTCGTTTACCCATACATTATTGTCCTTGACATAAAGAACTTCACGCTTTGCATCAGTGCAATGAATGGGACGGCGGTGAACCTCCAATTCCATCAAGTTTCGCATGATGATTCTGGTCATCGACTCCACATAACCATACTTCCCAAAATTCTCAAAATCGGAATGCTGAACTTTTACATAGTCGATGAATTCTTGGATATTCATGGCGTCTTTGCAAGTTTCGTTCAAGAATATTTGTAGATTGAACTTGTTATTCATGGTGTTGTTGTTGATGGTATTATTTGTAACAGATTGATTGTTGGCTAATTCTACTAACTTGCTGTTTTGTTCAAGAATACACTTGGTTTGCTCCATCATGATTTTTTTGAATTCTTCATTTTGTTTCACCATTTCTACAAACATTGTCGCCAAGGACGAATCGGTTTTTTCTTGTTCAATGTTTGATTTATTATCACATGATTTTCGATGTTTCCACAAACCAGAATTGGTCTTGAATGTTTTTCCACAACTACAAGTAAAGTCTATTTTGGCGAGTTTTTGCATTTCCGCGACTTCCGTTTGATTTCCATGCAACCTTATCGCATGTTTTAGGGTTGAAACATGTTTATCATAGTCACTTTTTTTATAGCATATATAGTCACAACAATCACACTTGAATTTTTGGCGAGTTTTGGCGAGTTTGGCGATTTCCTGGATTTCCATTTTCCTTAATTTTACAAGGGAAAAATATTTTAAATTCTTTTTTGTTGAAAAATTTATGCAGCGAAAATGAAAATTATTATTTTGGCGTTGTGAGCATTCCAGTCACAAGGGCAGATTTTGAGGGTATTTTGGGGGGTTTAAAACGGCTTTTTCAAAAAATGGACATTTATAAATGTCCAATTTTCAATTCCCGATTTCAAACTTGAAAATCACCTTTTTCTTGCCTTTTTACAGAAACGTGTAAATTTCTTTAAGTAGGAAAATCCTTTATATATTATTTTCGTATGAATTCATTTACTATATTCTTTTGAAAGGCAACCTTTGCCAACAAGTTAAACAATTTATTTTTATTTTGGTTGGAATGTTTAGAAAACACTTGTTATATAGTATTGCAAATTATTTTTCTTTTTTTATAATATGGATAACCTAGTTATTTCTAATTCAGATACTATAAATAGTTTCCATAAAACGCGAAAATTACGAATAATAGATGACAATAGGCATGAAACAAGAAAAAATAATTCAACACATATTAGTGCCGATTCCAAAAAAACTTCATCATCATCTACTCTTGATAATAGTTGTAAAGAACATAAAAATTTGTTACAAACTAGAAGGGAACTACAAAAACAGATAAACATAAAAAACGCGGAATGTGAAGAACAAAAATATGGCGCTATCCAAAAATTCTTTGACAAACCTGAAGATAAAGTAACCCACAAAGATTTATTAGCAGCACTTCAAAAACTATACATAACTCGTAAAAACATTGACCCAAACTATGTATTGTATTTTCGTGATTTTATTGAGATGTTTGCCCGCGACACAATGACAAGACTGAAATTCAAAAGGCAACACGTTTTTGAGAGTATATGTAGGTTATTGTTGTTGTTCAATTATGACAATTTTAAATTGGGTAGTAACAAACAATTCTATACATCACTAGAAGATTTTATAAGTGGAAAACAACATCGACAGACAAAAATGGATATTTTGAATTTGAAGGTAAACGAAAGTTCTGCTGCCGGTTCAGTTGATATTTTATTTGAGGCAGATTTTGATTCAAGCAAAGATAATGATGATACATGGGCATGTGAACTTAATGATGCAGATAAAAATCAAGAATCAGTTAAACGAAAAATTATAATGATACAAAATAAGTATTATACTACTGAAAAAAATACAGGTGCATATGACATTAGCACGATATTCACAAAAGCATCAAAATTACCAGACAATTATGATAAAGAAATCGTTTTGATGGTAAATGATTCGACTGCATTGAATTATAAGTTTTCAAATTCAAAAAACGCATTAAGTAGTTTAATACATAAACCTATTTATGATGTAAAACAACTAGAAGACTGGTTTCGTTATATGCTAAATGACTTGAAAGAAACAGTAACAATTGAGAAATATTTATTGAAAGTGGTCAACAAATCGGATATTAAACCTATATTGAGACCAACATTTCATCAAATACTATTTACAAATTCTACATTGAGATACAATAGTGAAGAAAACTATAAATTATTTATATGGGGTGCGGTTCCAAGAAGTGGAAAGTCATATATGATTGCTAATTTAATATCAAATAGTCAAAAGAGACAACCAGAAGACCGCGATAATGATATTGTATTGATATTAGGAGCCAAGACAGAAACGGAATGTCAATTTGTTAAAATGTTTTGTGGATTCTCGGATTTTGATGACTATGGTATAATTGTCGGTTCCGCTGGAATAAAATCATGTCGTGTATCTAACTGTGATATAAACAAGAAAAAAGATAAAAATATATACATTTTTAGTCAAGAATGGTTCAAGAACGATAAAAGTGTTCCAGAAATAAATGACTCACAATCAATCATTCAGAAAAAAATGTCCGTGGATGAAATGCGACGAATTTTGGAAAGTAGTGGTAGAAAAATCAAAAATGATAATGATAAATTAATGGGTAAAACCGAGTTGATAAAAAAATATTACCATGCACCAAACAAAAAAAGAGATGAAGATACTAAATTCAAACCAGAAATTATAAAAAAATTCACGGAGTTATTTTCAAAAGGACAAATAGATTTATATTTTGATGAGGTTCACAAGGGAGGTTCAACTGATAGTTCTGAAAATATACTGCACGCTTTCAATAATTCTGGTGTAAAGATAAAATTATTTATCATGGTTTCAGCAACATTCCAAAAACCAAATTTAAGATATAGTTCTTCTTTCATAGATACATATAAGAAGGGATTGAAAATAATAGAATGGAGTTATGAAGACCAACAAAATATGAAACAACTGCGAAATATAACACAACTAGAAATGATAATAAACAGTAGAGAAGGTATTGAAAAATATGTAATGGAAAATACTTTCAACACATATAAGGAAATTTACGGAGAATCGAGGTATTTAAACATTCTAGAGTTGGAATATCAAAAACATCCGGAATTAGTCTTGATTCAACCTGAACAAATTAATCCACAAGAATATATTGATGTTGATGTTAGAAATATTTTCAGAGAAAATTTGAGTTGTGACGCATGTAAACAAAAACAACATATCAAAGATTTACAAGACCCATACTCTATTTTCAATGACACTTCAAGTATTCGTGATTTATTGAATTTTATTGGTAGAATAGAAATCCAAAATGACAGACCTTCATTATACATCAATAGTGTATATGGTAGTTTGCAACGGATGGGAGCAACAATAGGTTTGCCTCATAGTGAATTGTGGTTTTTACCAGATAAAGACCTATATTTAAATCCGAAATCTTGTTTTGAATGTAAGGAAATTGCGCTTGATAAAAGTCACCAGGATGAAGAAAATGGAAAAAAAACTAGTTTACCAAATATAGAACCTTTAACAAGGGGATTAGCATTTTTGTTAATGGAAACACAATATTTTAAGGAGAAATACAATGTGCTTATTGTCCACAACACAAAATTTAACTTCAAAACCCCTGATGGGACATCAATAACAGAAACGGATATATTTGGAGATGGAAAAATTGGTCCAATTTTTACAACTACTATGGACAAAAATGCATTGGCTGATATAATCAAAGAGAAAGAGCGTTTGACTTTCTCACAAGGGAAAAGCTTAATCATATTGACTGGAGCTAAGCTTCGTCTAGGAATTAGTTTGCCATGTGTTGATATAGCATTTAATTTTGATAACATTAAATCAGTTGATAATAATTACCAAACAATGTTTAGGGTATTGACTGAAAGACGAAATAGACCTAAAAAATATGGCTATTATGTAGATTTCAATAAGAACAGAGCAATACAATTCTTGTATGAATACAATAATACTTATGGATTAGGTAAAAAGAAAAAGACAATTACCGAAAAGAATGAATATTTGCAATCACTACTAATTTTATTCAACTATAATGGAATTGGATTGATTAAACAAGACACCAATAAACAATTGAAGTTGTATAATCAACTAGTCAATGAATTGAAGTTAGATAAGGAATCTTACCAAACATTTTTACTAGGAAAAGCAAATATTGACAATTTAATAAAATCTTGTTTGATTACAGTTGATGGTGCATTGTTACAACGGTTGAAACATATAGTGGGACTTCAATCCACCAAAAATAAAAAAACAAAAATCATGTGGAAACCAGAAAATACTGACATGAATTCAATCACAAAAAGAGGCTACAATCTAGATGAAGAAAATTATGATAGTTTAGAAGAAAATAAAGAAGAAACCGAAACCGAAAATGAAAATGAAGAAAACGAAGAACACGATAATTCATCACTTACTACCACTGTAGTAGAGATACTTAGACCGACTGTCGCATTACTAGCATTATTTTCTAACGAAAACAACTATAATTGTGCTACATTAAATGAATGTATTGAATCATGCGTAAGAAACATAGAAAAATTTGAACACTTGTGCAGTTGTCATAATATAAATGAATCTAGTGTCTTTTCTTGCTATATGCTGAACCAGTCATTGCAAGAATATAACAAAATACAACTGACAGAATTGTTAAGAATTATTTACGAAATGATAAACACAAAAGGGAGTGAACAATTGAGTATCAATCTAAATATAATATTTGATAATATTAGGGAAAGTATGGGCAAAACAAATGAACCATTATTATTTAAAATGTCTCCAAAAGATATTCAACAAAAAATAGAGGATTATTTACCCGTAAGAGAAAATGAAAAAAATAAATTCGGTGAGGTTTTTACGCCATTTGAATTAATTGAACAAATGTTGGACAAGTTGCCACCGAGTGTATGGAAAAATCCTGATTTAAAATGGTTAGACCCTGCAAATGGGATTGGCAATTTTCCAATGGTTGTTTACAAAAAATTAATGGATAAATTACCAGAGACATACAAAGACACAAATGGAAATGGTTATGTTGATGAGAAAGGAAAAAAGAAATGGATTGTTCACAACATGTTATTCATGGTTGAGATAAATGCTAAAAATATACGGATTTCAAAGCGCATTTTTGGTGAAAATGCGAATATATGCTGTGCTAACTTCTTAGAAAATACTGAAAAATGTTTGAATCAATTTGGGATTGATAAATTTGATATTATCATGGGTAATCCACCATTTCAAGATGATAGTTCAGGAAATACCGCGCAAGGAGGGCATGATTTGTATCCCTCTTTTTTAATTAAATCATTTCATGTTTTAAGGGAGAATGGTTATTTGACTTTTATTACACCGCCAAAATGGAGAGCACCCGATAAAATTGGAGAACTTAAAAAAATGTGGAATATATTTGAAGAAAATAATTTTATATTATTAAAAATATTTGGATTTGATGAAACAAAACGGTTATTCAATGGAGGTATAAGCGCGCGAATTGACTATTATATTTTACAAAAATCAAAAAAATACACTTCTACGATAATAATTGATGAAAAAAACAAAGAGCATACAATAGATATACATAAATGGAGTTTTATACCAAATTATAATTTTGACAACATTCAAAAAATATTAACTACTGAAGAAAATGGCGTTAAAGTTATTTACAGTAGGGGAAATTACGGAACTGATAAAAAATGGGTTTCTAAAAACAAGACAACCGAATACAAATACCCAATAAGGCACTCACATACTATAAAAGACGGTGAAATCATTTATTGGACAAATTCAAAAGAAAATGTTGGTAAAAATAATATAAGAATGTTTGATGTACCAAAGGTTATATTAATAAAAGGACTACATACTTACCCCTATAATGATTACAAAGGGGAATTCGCAATGTCGAATTACTCATTCGGTATACCGATAAATAATGAAAAGGAAGGAAATGATATCGTCAAAGCCGTAAATAGTGAAAAATTCAAAGAAATTTTGAAAGCTACCAAATGGTCTTCAGGATTTACAGACCATAACATGTTTAAATATTTCAAACCAGATTTTTATAAATACTTTTTACAAGATGACCATGCTATGGGTACGATTTATAATCCAAAACATAATAAAAAGACAATTAAAAAATCAAGAAAACCTAAAATGACACTTTCGAGACATTACAGAAACAAAAAAAATGCCCGAAAAACAGTATCTGTATACGGCAAAAAAAATACCCGAAAAAATAAAAAAGGATTTCTGTCTAGTTTTTTCTTTAAATAGGAAAATATCTTATATTTCATTTCATCGATAATGATTTCTTTGGTAATATTACGAATAATTTTATTGTAATATTTCTGGACCAATAAATTTATGCGTTTAGGATTTGGTATGAAAAATAAAAATATTTCATTATATTACAATGAAAAGTAAAAAATATATACAAAAACACAAAAAATATACAAAAAAACACAAAAATAGGAGGTATTCCAGAAAATATAAAGGTGGTATTGGGGATAACAATGAACCCCTTAGAAAAAGAAGAAGAGAATATAACCCACCACCTACTCAAGAAGAACCTCCGATAAATACATTTATGAATATGGCGATGAATATTAAAAATACGGGTCCAATGATTAGTGCCATTTCTGCGCCGGATACTGTCTATGAATTAATGAAAAAAATATTCAATTTATGGAATTACGCGTTTGAGAATATTCGCAATCCTGTACACCTTGAGATTGCTAGACAAATTATAGATAGACTATACAACAAAGTTGTATTTGCTTATCCACAAATTTTCGCAATGATGGATGATGACGACGAGGAACATTATATAATTATAAATTACAAAAGCAGCGAAATTCTTGATGAGTTATTTCATATTGTATCAAATATTAGTGACAACACTTTAAATGAAACCGTTGAAATACCACCTATTGATAGTTTTACTGCTCCGAACACAGATAACCCTGATATTGTATACCCCATACAAGAAAATAATGATATAGAATAGATAGAGTGGAACTTATTTTTCAAGTATCTTTTGGAAAATATTCTTTTGACCAATCTTCAACTTAAAGAAAAATCCCAATTCTTTTGTATGAAGGTAGCTTTGTGCTTCTTGATAAGTGGTAAACATATTGTCAACAAAGAACACATTTGGATAGATTGGATTGCGGAGAATCGCGATATTATCAATGTCTATTTTCATTACAAGGAACACGATAAAATTGAATCCGCATGGATACTCAACCACGCGATTCCACACAAATACATTGTTCCTACATCATACCTTCATGTAGTAGATGCTTATTTGTCCATTATGGACTACGCCATGAGTCATGACTCCGCGAATCAATGGTTTTGTATGTTGACCGAGTCTTGCGTCCCAATTGTATCTCCATTTCGATTCCGTGAATTGTTCTTTGAGAACTACCACACAACACTCATGAGCTGGAGGAAGGCCTGGTGGAGCCCATATTTTCATAGAAGGGCCAATTTACGGCTCTTAAAAGAAGAGTATCGCCTGGCAAATGACCCATGGTTTGTGATGAAAAGAAGTGATGTCCATAAATGTCTTATTTACAGGAAAATCAACCCAAACATTTACTTTACGATTTGTGAAGGAGGACTCGCCAACGAATCCGTTTTCGCAATCATGTTGGTTGCTCAAAACGCCTTGAAAGATGTTAAATCGGTATGCACCCACGCGGTAGACTGGTCGCGCATGACTTCCCCCACGAGTCCTCACTCGTTCAAAGAAGGAAACCAGAGAGATATTCAATTTATCAAAAGTTGTCTTTCGAAAAACACACACATACTCTTTTTACGAAAGATATTACCGGATTTTCCAGATGAAATAATAAACCAATACATTTCTCAAGATAAAAATGTAGTAGATTTGGAGAAAAGAAAAATACGATTGTTTTTCTTGGAATGGTTTGCCTGTTTATCTCAATACAAAGATGTCTTTTTATATTTGATTTTCATGGGAGGAATTACTTTTCTTTTGAAACATTGGGTTTTTGCCTAGCATTTCCAACGATTACCACATTCTAAACAAGATACGAAAGTTGTCATTGGCTCATCTGCACTGCGCGTTTGCAGTTGATAATATGTGCACTTGTTCTGATGACACTTGCGGCATTTGAAAGTATCGGTTGCCGCTTCCATATTGACTTCATATTTGGTTTTATCCTTTTTTATTTTTGCTTGAATAAGGGTGTCCCATTTTTTCGGGTTCATTTCCTGATGCGTCATAAATGCGACTTCGTAGGACTTGACTTCCCCTGAATTTATTTGTCCAAGCAATTCTGGATTCGCTAAATTTACATAAATGGCGCGAAGGCGACTAGTGTAGATTTGAACAAAGAATGGATTGTCCCATTTCTTGACTACTTTGCGTTGTGTCGCCTCTTTTAATGCATAATTGTAGACACCCTTTTCCAAGTTGATTGATTTTTTCTCTTGTTTCAAAATTTCATCTAGTTTTGAAACAATATTTTTACGAAATTTTTCTGGATTCGCGATAGTTCTCATTCTTATTTTGTATCTTGATTTCTGTTTATATCAAAACACAAAATCAATTTTAATTTGTTGGTTCATCCTCGTCTTCATAAGCTTCCTCCGACAATTCAGACCCAATGTCTTCAATAATCAAGTCACTCTCCTCATCATCTTCTTCGGTTTCCTCCTCTTCTAACTCTTCCTCTGAATCATAGTAGGATTCTTCTTCATCTTCTTCGGTGTCCACCACAAAACCGTCTTTTAAATATCCATGTTTCGTCTTTTTTTCTGCAGGAACCAATTCCAATTCATCAATTTCTTCTTCATCTTCCGCACATGTCGCCGAAAGGTCCTCAAAACCACCAAATAACTTTTCATATAGCTTGTTCCACTGTTCCATATTGATAGACACTGGTTTCAATGTGCCATCGGCGTTTTTCGTCGAACACACAATCGCGCATGCACCGAAAAACAATGTCGTATCTACTGGCGGAGGAAAATCATACTTGTTCTCGGTATTTGCTTTTCCATTTGTCTTGGCGAACAAAGCAACCGTATACTTTTGACCATCTACCTTGAGAGGCCATTCGGTTTGTTTGACAAAATCATCGCCCTTTTTGAATCCACATTTTTTAAATAGTTCACCTTCATTGTATTCTTTCACAACAAGCTCCTTTAAAATACCCGTTTTTTCAACAATAATAATTCCGATATTGTTTGATGTAGTCATTTTTGGAGGCTAATTATTATTCATTTATACAAAAGGTTTAAATGGTTTCTCATACTAATAAATAAAAGAATACAAACATGAAAATATATATTCCAAGCGTGAATCCAGGAAACTTGAAGATAAAGAATCTTCGTTCTTTAGATTCCTTTTTTAGGAAAAAGGAGGACTTTACTGAGTTTCTCTCAGAAGAAGGAATCTTTATTCTTGAAAATGACAAATTGTTTCGTGTAGCGATAAAAGATGACCTAGTGAAACGGTTAGCTAAAGGAAACCTAGAATTGATTGTGGATAATAGTTCTTGTGAACGGATTCCACTGATTTCGCAAATCCCTTTTGAACATTCCACCGTGGCTTCGACAAGGCTTGTTTTCTCTCAACATGACAAATCTGATTTGGTTTTTTGTGTTGAGGGGAATTATGAGAAGAAACCAGGAGCGGATAAATATGAGGGGTATGTCGTGCAAGATTGTTTCTTTACTACTAAGACCGGTAAAGTGGATTTTTTGACCGAGGATGATTTTGAGGTTTTCCTTAGTCACCTTTAGTAAAGGTGGATTTTTGTACCGAGTCATCAATAGGAATGGATTATTTTTTGGATGGAATTTAATGAAGGTGACATATGAGTTTTTATTCGATATAATAAATATTACATTACAATAAGTATTCATGATACTATGGACTTTTCAAATCACGATAATATCAGTTGTTTTAATATTGTTGGTTCATCATTTAATTGTTTTTTTTAAAAATACATTAACCGTTCCGAAAGTAAAAGATTTAGTAAATGCTCCTATGATGAAGTACGAGGATATGTATCATATTATTCACCAAGAAAAATCGCGGCCGACGATTCGACTGGACGAAATTCTCCCAACAAGCGTAGCGACTGGAAGCGTCGGGACCGGAGGCATGGGGTCCGGAGGCATGGGGTCCGGAGGCATGGATGCAACTAAATTCGACTCAAATGGAAACTACGAAATGGCTGAGAACCATCAAAGAAAAGACGCTAAAATCGAAATGAAGAATGAATTAAAGAATTTTTTGAAGAAACAATTAAGTCAAGGGACAGATATAAGTAGTTTGGAAAGTAAATCATATGCGAGTTTTTGATGTTATTTGTGGAAAAATATACTCTTTTCTATATTTATGCCAGAAATCATTTATTTCAAAATTTGCAAGCATACTTCAGCAGATGGAGAATCCTATTGCAAAAAACTCGCTTTAGAAAAATATCCTCAAGACAAAATACTTCAAAAAGACGAATACAGTAAATGTATGAACACCATACTGAGCAACTGCATTTCCAAGAATAATTACAAATATGAAAAATAGGTTAAAGCCATTTTGATATGAATAAATAGAATAAACGCAAAAAATGTTGACAGATTTAGAAAAACAAGAATTATTGAAAGAGTTTCCATCGAATCTTGAACTTTCTTATGAGACCTTGATTCATAATAAAGTTTACAATGCCGAATATATACAAGCGATACCAGAGGGAAAAAAATGCTTTGCTTGGTTCACGACATTCCGTTCTCAAAATATTTGTGTTCTTTTGGAACTTGGAGGAAATCGCAGAGAAATTCAATCCATAAAAACGGTTCAAACTTGTTTTCATAGTCATCTTTCCTATGGAACTATTTTTTACGGAACACTTTTCAACTATCGTTTTTCGATTGAAGATGTATATCAATACAAAGGTCAATGGCCGAAAAAGGCCGACAAATTTGTTGTGTTGAAGGAGATATTTGAAAGATACCTTAAACAGAATGCCTATTTCAAATATCAACTCGTATTTGGCCTTCCAATTATGGGGACAACTCTTGAAGATGTGATGGGACAACTTGCGACAGTACCTTATCATGTAAAGTATATACAATTCAGGATGTTTCATCAAATTTTGAATTATGACCCAAATCAACCGCAATACCAGTGTAAAACACCGGACTATGAAGCTAATAAGGAAATTGTTTTCAAAGTGAAACCAGAGATACAAAATGATATTTACAACTTGTTTATTTACGACAATAAGTCTGAAACAAAGTATGCGTTTTACGGTGTAGCCTACATACCCGATTATACCACAAGTGTCATGATGAACAAATTGTTCAGGAATATCAAAGAGAACCAGAATTTAGATGCTTTGGAGGAAAGTGATGATGAAGACGAGTTTGAAGACGAGCGACTCGACAAATATGTTTACTTGGAGAAGGAGTTCAAGATGATTTGCAAATACAATCAGAAATTCAAAAAATGGTATCCATGTCGTTTAGCAGGAAAACACGAAAAAGTCGCAATGAAACGCGATTTGATACAGAATAATCAACCACAAAATCAATATCATAGAAAATAAAATTCTAACGATAATATACAAGAGACAAATGAATATTACAAACCCGGCGGTATTTGACCCAATTGCAGTGGCTCCATTATCGAATGTGAATCCACAATATGTGAACATTGACAATTCGAATGACCCTGCTGGATTTACGAGTAAATTTACGGGCGTCGTAGATGAAACTTTTGGTTTACCGCGTATTACCAGCAATGTCTTAGCTGCGGACGCTTCTCAAATTAGAGGAGGCGCCAGAAGAAAATCACTGAAAAAAAAAATAAAAAATATAGTGAATAAGTATAAGATGAAGGGAGGACGCAAAACTACATTGAAAGGAATCAAGCGAAAGTTTTCAAAATTATTTGGATTGAAAAAGACCAAACACACGAACAAGTCAAAGAAAACAAAGTCTAGAAAAAACCGCACCAGACGCGTTTATAGAGGAGGTGTATATCAACAATACATGAGTAATGTTCCATATACTCCTGCATATTCAACTGGTGGAATACTATCTGCAGCAAATTCTGCTTTAGCAAATCCAGTGCCATACCAACCATACAACAATTGCCAAGACAACTACAACCATTATGCGTCTGCGCAATAAAAACCCATTTATATTATTTTTTATACATGAATAATATAAAGATGAGTAGAAAATGGATTGAATCCAACCTGGAACACGATTACAAATTAACAAAAGAAACATTACTGCGTGAACCGGGCATCAAAGAATATTTGAATAGTTTACCTGTAAACAACAGAAATAAATTAATTGAAAAAGCAGTTGACGCTGGAAATTTAACCGAAGACTTGGACATATTTAAAAAATTGGATAAAAGTCAATCCTGGCTAGACGAAGACAAAGTTAGAAAAGAAACCAAAAAAGGTGGCCGAAAAAGACGAACCAAAAGGCGCTCCAAAAAGCAAAGAAAAACGAGGAAATACATGCGAAAATAATAATTTCGATATAAAAGTATTTAGATGAATGGAGTGAATTCATTCTACAAAAACAATATTATATGAATACAATTTCGTATATCATAAAACTAAATGGTATATATGATATATTATGCGCGATTTCGATAATGCATTGGTTACCCATACCATACTTAGATAGGTTACATTTGTCAATGATAAAGGACCCCACTCAGAATGCTATGATTGAACGATTTTTGGCTTATTGGATATTCACTTATGGTATCATACGACTCTCCAATAATTATTTATTGATATGTTGTTCATACATATTGGAAGCCATGTTTTTTTCAAATGAATTAATTTTGGGGTCCGTATATAGAGGTAAATCTATATTTGTAATACTTTTTTCTTTGTTATTTGCATATTTATCCTATTGGGAAAAATAATATATATAAAGGATTTTCCTACTTAAAGAAAAAGGCAAGAAAAAGGTGATTTTCAAGTTTGAAATCGGGAAATGAAAATTGGACATTTATAAATGTCCATTTTTGGAAAAAGCCATTTTAAACCCCAAAAAAGGGGTCAAAATCTTCCCTTGTGACTGGAATGCTCACAACACCAAAAAAATAATTTTCAGTTTCGCTGCATAATTTTTTCGTGTTTTTTCTTGAAATTATTTTCTGTTCAAAGAATATGACGAAAAATAGCAACGGTTTAGCAACAAAAAATGCGCAAAATGACAATTTATTTTTATGCAAACTTTGTCACTATACATGCAGTAGGAAGTACGACTACGATAGACATGTTTTGTCTGCAAAACATCAAAAAAACGCAAAAATCAGCAAAATAGCATCAAAATCAACAGAATCTGGGGATATTTTAGAAGAACCAGTAGTTGAAGAAAATCAATATCATTGTTCAAATTGTAAAAAAACATTCTATAGTCGCTCTGGATTATGGAGACATGGTAAATTGTGTAAATCAGTAAAGAATGAAACCAACTTTGATTTTCAAACCATGTTTTTAGATATAGTAAAACAAAATGACGAGTTCAAAAAAATTATGATGGAACAAACCAAATGTATTCTGGAGCAAAATAGTAAACTCATGGAACTAGCCAACAACCAATCTATTACAAACAACAATAACGGAACTATCAATAACACCATGAATAAATTCAATTTGAACTTTTTCTTGAATGAAACTTGCAAAGATGCCATGAATATCCAGGAATTCATTGATTATGTCAAGGTCCAACATTCGGATTTTGAGAATTTTGGGAAGTATGGTTATGTGGAGTCGATGACCAGAATCATCATGAGAAACTTGATGGAACTGGAGGTTCATCGCAGGCCTATTCATTGTACCGACGCAAAGCGTGAAGTCCTTTATGTCAAGGACAATAATGTCTGGGTAAACGACTTCTCGAGAGAAAAGTTAATTCGAGCCATCAAGTATATCGCCGCCAAGAATGTGAAACAAATCCCCGATTGGATGGACCATAATCCAGATTCGAAAAACACACAAACCAAATTGCATGATAAGTATATGCGAATGGTATGTCATTCCATGGGAGGGCGCGACGAAGCCGAGGACCAGGAATACTATAAAAAAATCATTCGTAATGTCGCCAAAGAAGTCGTCATTGACAAAATGAAATAACCTGGTTCACCAAAATTATTTCTTGGATTTGGGAAGACGAATCAAACAACCACCTCCCAACAATCCATCCGTTTCTTCTTTGACCATGTTTTCTACCTTCCAGGTGGTCGGGTCAGGGTTGTATCGAGTGTTCGAAGTTCGTATAATTTTGTAATTCTGTTTTTTATAAAATTGTTTCCTTTTTGTCCATTGATTTTTGAATGGCTGATGTTCATCGATAATGTCCACCACTACCGGCGTTCCATGCTTCTCTCTCAATATTCTACCGACGGCTTGTTCAATATCCGTCTTTGGCGTAGCCATGATTAATGTCGTCAATGTTCGAATATCCAACGCCTCCGACGCCATTGAGTAGGTCGCAATAATGACCTTTTTTGTCTCGGATTCTTTTAATGCCGCCTCCTTCATGCCGCCTACATAATACCCGACTGTGGCAATCTCACGACTTTTGATGGCTTCATACAAGTAGGTCAATAAATTCTTGTTGTGCGCGAGAATCATTATTTGCTGTTTTTCCGCGCCTTCTTCTTTCAACATATCCTGAAGAACACGCAAGATGAACTCGCTTCGATGATTGAATGTGCACAACTTGGTAATCATTGTACTATATTGAACATTCCCGCGATAATCCGTTTTTATCATCTTGAAGTCTTCATCGTTCGAAACATAGTCGATGCCTCGAACAACCACATTATGTTTCTCGTCGCGTTCGCCCTTGTAAACCACTTCTCCCAAAAACATTTTAAAGACGCGCGTAGTCCCGTCTTTGCGATTCATCGTCGCGGACAAACCCAACATATATTTCGTGACTATTTTGAACAAGGCACACGAAAACACTTCACTCGAAATATGGTGCACCTCATCTATAATCGTCAACCCAAAAGATTTGAAAGTGTCGGGGTGATAATCCTTCATCGATAAAGACTGCAACATACCAAGGACAATATCCTTGTCTTCAATGTCGATAATTTGTCCCTGTATTCTACCTACACGAGCGGTCGGCATGAATTGTTGAATTCTTTCTATCCATTGATTCAACAAAAACTCTTTGTGGACAATTACGAGGGTTTTCTTCTTGAGTTGACTGCAAATGTGGAGGGAGAAAGAGGTTTTTCCCCAAGCACACGGAAGTTCCAATAAACCACCACCGGTGTTGCCGTTGGTTTGCAAGAAATCAAAGTATATTTTGGATACGGCTTTTTGGTAGTCGCGCAATTCTCCAGCAAAATCAACACTGATATCGACGCCTTCGTGCAGTTTCGTTTCTTTAGGAGCGCCGAAATGTTTCTCCCCGAAATATCGCGGAATATAGATTTTTGAGGGAGATTCACGATAAGCAGGAAAAGTCGTGGTGACTGAAGTGACTACCGGTCCGCCTTGGACGAATGGTTTCACCGTGAGTTCCTTTTTCAACCACTCCAATTTTTCCGGAGATAATTCACTTTTTGAAATTGTATAGCCCTTTTGTCCGAGATAGGTGTTTAGCATTTTGGTTTTGGTACAATCGAAGATAAATGATTATATGAATCAATTTTTAACTGTGTTTTGTTGAATTTCATTTTTCAATGAATGTTTTCATAATGTATTTTATTGAACCTTCTACATCGTCCACAAGTAATACTAACAAGTCTGTCTCGTTTTTGGCGATAAATTTAAATGATTCGTTGATGGCGTTTTTTTCGCCATGGTGTTCTTTGACCCTTTTTGAATGATTCTTTTCATGAATACAAATTCCGTCCTTCATAAGATTCAATAATTCATTACTTTTTCTACCGCGTAGTGTTTTTTCATCGACAAATAAAATGGTTATATCAAATGCGTCGTATAAAGTGTTTGTCATATTTTTTATTACATCATCATCACGGTCTCCAGCAGCTCCAAACATGACAATTTTTTTTGTATATTTTTGAAGAGAAGAAAAATACTTACAAATATTGTTTACAGAGTCGGTGTTGTGTGCATAGTCAATAATTATATCACTTCTACCATAACGGATTTTATTCATCCTACCTGGATTATTCGCACAAGTGTTTTCATACAAAAGTAATTGTTTTTTAATAATATTTTCAGGTATATTCAATGCGCATGCCGCAGCAATACTTGCCATTACATTTTCTATTTGAAACAAAGGGGCTTCTTGTAAAATTGGAATATCTTCAATGTTGAAAAGTATCTCATGTTTGTTGTACAAGTATACTATATTCGGTGATTCATAAAAAATAACTGGATACCCGTCGTGAATTCTTTTCACAATATTCGTATTTCGTCTGGACATTGAAAACAAAAAGATGTTCTTGTGTATCAGTCTTGATAATATATTGTTTAAATGTTTGTCGTCCGCATTTATAACAGCATAACCATCTGGTAAAATGTAATTGATAACTGTCATTTTTATTGTAATGATGTCTTCGATTGATTTACTAAGACATTTTGGACTGATGTGGTCGCCATTACCTATATTTGTTAATATTCCTACATTTGCATAGTCGTAAATCAATCCTCCAGTGCGTATTCCACCAAGAGCTGTTTCAAACGAACAAGCATCAATACAATTGTTCATTAATAATTTTCTGGCAGATACACTACCAGCACAGTCACCACTATCAATTTTGTTATCATTAATATAAATACCAGTGGTAGTTGTTTTTCCCACATTTGTATAAACACCTCGAAGTATAAACGCGCACAATGTTGTTGTCGTTGTTTTCCCATTTGTTCCAGTAGTGGATATGATTGGAATTCGCCCATTGTTTTTTATTTTGTTAGTTGTATAAGTTGACATGAATAATTCGTTAGTATTTAGTTGATTGATTCCCCAACCAATTTGAATGGAATTGTCATTTGTTAATATGCATGGTATACGATTCAGTAAACAAATATGTTCTATATATTGTGTTTTTGAATAGTGGTTGAAATACTTTTTTAACTCTTGTAATTTTACCTGGGGTATTTTGTAGTTGTGAAAAATATTGTAGTATGCTATATTTATGATTTTATCTGAAACATATTCATTCGCATAGTCAAACAAAATTTTATGAACGACTTTGTTATCTATTTCATAGAAACTAATGTTTGAATAGTTGTTTTCATAACCGATTTGTTTATGTAAAACTAGAATTTTATTTAAAAACGCGTGGGACTTTTCTCTATCATTTGCATTGAATACACAAACTTTGAACAAACGACTATTTGAATTGTACATGTTTGATTTGTGAATTGTTTCTTTAGTAATGTACAATTTTTTTAGAAAATCCACACCGTATTTGTTGTACAAATAAATCAAACACAAGTTTATTATTATAGAAATCAAACATACATAAAAAATATTCATTTCACAAAAAAAATTGTATTACATTATTGTATATAAATGAAAAAGTTTTTTAGCGCAAAGAATTTGGCAATGATTCTTTTGGCGGTTCTTTTAGCTATTTTGCTATACATGATTTTTTCCCCTTCTTTACCAATAAATATGGAGGGCTTTAAGAAATGCGAGAAAGCTTCTTGCGACGATGACTGTTTTAATCCAAAAACAAAAGTAAAGTTGCAAAACGGCGACATTGTTGAAATGCAAAACTTGAAACTAACTGATGTATTAGAAAACGGCAGCACAATTCGTTCTATTATGAAAGTGAGAAATACCAAAAATGTCAAATACTACAAATTTGAAAAATGCGGCGTAGATGGAGAGGATATTTATGTATCTGGTGCGCATCTTGTTTTAGGCAACGATGGCAAGTTTATTCCAGTTGAAAAACATCCAGACGCAAAGTTAGACGATTCTACAAGTATTCCAGAATGGTTTAGTTGTTTAATTACCAATGACCACAAGATAAAAATCGGTAACAAAACATTTTGGGACTGGGAGGACTACAAATGTGCCGACAAATAAGCGAATCTTTTATTCTAATATTTAGGAAAATAAGTTTGGCTAGGTGAACTATCATGTTTCAAGTCAAATGAAAAAAGAAAAAAGACTAATGTGAGAGAAAAAACGCATATTTTTACATTTTATTTTGCCGAATAAACCCGGGAACCAAGAATAAAATGTAGGTGTATTATATATTATGAAATTTCTCCCAAATAAAGGAAACAAAGGTGAAATTGTCCTATTGGTGCTTTTTGTAATTTACTTAATCATGGGATACAACACACCTCTACCATTAGCCAACCTAATTGACACCACATACGGAAAGGTTGTCGTCATTTTAGTTGCCCTCGCGCTATTTTCTCACACATCGATTGTTTTAGGTATTCTCGGATTTATTGTCGCCTACCAGTTAATCATGAAATCTAGTATGTCCACAGGTTCATTTGCTTTAGAAAACTATGTCCCAACTGAAGAGAAAAAAACGACTTATCTAACCGCTCAAAACCAATTTCCATACACTTTAGAGCAAGAAATCGTCAAGAAAATGACTGCCCCTTGCAATTCAGATTTGGACGCTCCCAAAAACTATTCATGGAAACCTATGTTAGAAGACAATTATGATGCCGCCCCAATCGGGTATACTGGTGTCATTTAGAAAGCGTTTGTTTTCTTTTGTGTGTCCCTTAAACACAAAAGAAATTATGTACTTTGAGAGAAAGAAGGTGCTCCTGAAGCTTTTGTCGGAGAAGTATTCAAATATGCGATTCCTTTGTATATAGAATACACCACAATCAAGAAAAACAATAACGAGACGATAATAATAAACATAGGGCTACTCATCAAATCATTTGTCGTTTCCGTAGTAGTCGTCGAACTAGAACTCGAACTAGAAACCACTTCTCCCGAAGAATCGGTAGGCTGACAATCTATGTAAATGTCATTGTTGGACAAATTCGATGGTCCTTGGACATTGACGAAAAGTTGCGGTCCAGCGTTGACGGTATTGATGGGTGCTTGAATGACACTTCTCAATTTGTCAACCGTAAACTGTTGAATTCCAATGGCATTTCGAATATCAAAGACAATGTTCTCGCTGCGGTCTGTGCTATAGTTGTAGAATGGTTTGGAAGGAACAATACTGTCCAAACTGAACTCATTGATTTTGTTGGTATTTTGCCCGACCGAAGGAGCACCATTCGCCACGGCTGAAACAATGTCGCTAATGATTTTTGTGGCGGTGGTATTGATTCCTTGAAGACTCACGGGTATCCAGACAAAAAGCATTTTACCGCCACTCGTTGGTTGATGTGTTATCAAGAACTCCGCATCCGCCTTGTTTCCATTGTAGTTGTGAACCGACGGACTGCACAATTGACATGACTGGACATTGTATTTGGTTGTGTTGAATTTGACATCTGGAACGCCCGATTGATTAGAGAGATTCAAGGTTATTTGAGTTCCATAGTTGGTGGCAGTTATGGAAGTGGTTGGATATTTGAAAGAAAAGATGCATTTATTGGTGCATTTTCCGGCGACACTGGAGCCAGAAATGTTCATGGTATTTGTTCCACTCACGGTTCGTTTTGAGGACGGCGGCACAGATGGTTTGGATGAAGGCATGGAGGAAGGCTTCGAGGAAGGCATCGAAGAAGGCTTCGATGACGGTTTAGATGATAATGTTGGTTTGGTTGAATTTTTTGCCATGTATTACTTGTTGTATATTATATTATATGAATAAAAAATTAATATTATTATTTATATAAGAACCAAATGAAATTGACTAAAGGTAGAATATCACAGTTGATGAAAAAAAATAAGCAAACTAGAAGGAGATACAAAAAGCATCCGTCCAAAAGAAGAACGGTGGAAAAGACATTTAGAAGAAAAAGACCAGTAAATCTGGCAAATATGTCTCTGAAAAGGTTGTTGAAACAATTTGGAGGTGATGAACCAAGGGTTGACGTCGGAGCACCTGGTACGACCATCCCGCAAGACCAAACCGTGAATCCAGAACAAAAAGACCAGACAACTACAGACCAAACCGTAGCAGTACCGGAACAACAAGTAGCAGCTCAAGACCCAACTGCAGTGCCAGAACAACCAGTAGCCGCTCCAGACCAAACCGTAGCAGTACCGGAACAACAAGTAGCAGCTCAAGACCCAAATGCAGTGCCAGAACAACCAGTGGCAGGTCAAGACCAAACCGTAGCAGCTGCAGAACAACCAGTAGCAGCTCCAGACCAAACCGTAGTAGCTTCAGAACAACCAGTAGCAGCGCCAGACCAAACCGTAGCCGCTCCAGAACAACCAGTAGCAGCTCCAGAACAACCAGTAGTTCCAGAGACTGCACCAGAAGATGACCCTGAATGCAATTACAAACCAAAGGAACCATTACAAAGCCAAACACCCACAGAAGAAGCACCTCAAGTTCAATCAACTACAGAAAATGCAGACTCTTCTGGAACAGACAAACCTTCTAGGTTATCAAGATTTAGCTCATTTTTGAAATCAAGTGCTGAAAAAGCATCTACCGGTTTATCAAATTTGAAAGAACAAATAAAATCCAGGGCATCATCACCCACCCCACCACAAATGTCAGCACCACAACAAATATCATCACCACAACAAATGTCATCATCACCACAAATGTCAGCACCACCACAAATGTCAGGACCAATGACAAACACTGATTCATTGACAACTGCAGTTACTACACTGATTCAACCTTTCGCAAACAGTGTCGCAAACATGGTCGTTCAAAAATTGGCTTCTCAAAACATATTGCAAAACACAAATAACGCAATATCTTCTACAGTAGATGAACAAATGTTGAGTTCTGCGGAAACTCTTTCAAAAAGGTAAATAACGCACAACATCACTGTCGTAAATAGTTACCTTGAATGCTTGGTTGTATCCTTCTACATATACGGTATCACCACTGTAGACACGGTCGCAACCATATTCATTGGTGCAACTTTTCCCATTTTTCACAACTGGCAACTTGACACTATTATTTTGGTCACTCATTGTATAATATTGCCAAGTATCACGATTCACAAAAACAACCCGACCCATGAGTGGAAGAATCTTGTTGGACCCGTTCAAAGGTGTCAAGAGTCCCATTTGTCGGTACGTTGTATCCACTGCTCCTAAATTTGTCTGCACATTGATTGGAACGCGAACATTTCCTCCGGGGACCATGTATCTCTCGTCGCTCAAAGGAGGAACATACGGGTTCAAGAGAACATCAGCTGGTAGATTGTTATATGGATAGTTGGGAGACATGTAAAAATTAAAGGGAGGTCTCTCCATTTCCCTTTCTTTGATGATGATTTTTTCGTTGGATACGGGAACTTGAGTCGAAGTATTTTTCGATAGATAATAAATCAACGCAATCATTAATAGAATGATGAAAACCATTGTCATATTTTCGAGACAAATGACGCCAGGTGGGCATTTACTATTATTCATTTTAACTATATATTGTATACACAAAAATAATTTGTATACAATAGAAACAAGAGTGGATTCTTATTGATTTTCTAGAACTTGGTTTCCAATATTGAAATTTTTGGCTAGACTAGACAATGAGTTCAAATTCTTCATGTCGAATCCCTGTAATAATCCCTTGGCGCTTTCCAAAAGAGGTGTCATGTTTTTCATCGCATCGGCCAATTGTAATTGTTGTTTCATAAGTTTTTGAGTGTCCTTGGTTAAACGATTGATTCCGTCTCCTCCTAAAATTTTACCTAAATCTTCGTAGGCATCTTCAACGGTGGAGGCATAATCAATGCGGTTGTTTTTCTTGTACATGGTGGTCATTGCGTCCATTTGTTCATCGCCATTTGCGACTTCTCCGACTTCTTTCGAATCGGTTTCAACTTCTGTTGTATCAGGGGCAGTTTCAGTTGAATCATCACCTATAATATCTATTGAAGTATTCTCTTTTTTCTTTTCAGGAGATGCTGAAGAAGGTGTGTCAGTGCTGCTGTCTTGGAAACTTTCCTGTATCTTTTTACCGACCATGAAGATACTGGTCAATACCAAGGGAACCGTCAAGACAACAATCATGTTCTTTGTAAAATTGTACACCAAGTATCCAACGAGAATAAAAAATACAATGGCGTTGAAGTTACCTGTGATTAAAAATCCAAACAAATTCAAAAGTGCTAAAAAAAAGACAAAATACAAAACATATATGTTTTCAAATACCTTTGAGAATGTTTTTGAAATCTTGGACACTTTCATAATCTATATACTATACTTGTAAAAAAATTGAAGTAAAAACTATTAAATTACATAAGAAACAAAACAGAAAATGAATTCGATTCAAAAATCTAAATACAATTTGGTATTATGTGAACTGTACAATGAATACCTACATGGAACAAGCGATAACCTAGAAGGACACTATTTGTCTATTTATACGCACAACTATCACGAGGACGAAGACGTCTATGAGGACGATAGTGAAGACGACTACGGTGATGACGAGGATGATGATGACGAATTCTGGGAATTAAATAGCATTCGACATTTATATATTCAACGATACAAGAGTCTACCGATGAAACAACACAGAACAATACGAAACTATTCTAAACTCATCACAGAAAAGTTGTCAGATTATATTAAACCAGAAATTGCGGAGAAAATAATAATCGATGATTGTCATTGTGTGATTTTGAAAACATTCTGGATAAGAATCATTCAACGAACCTGGAGACGTATTTACAAAAAAAGACAAGAAATCATAAAAAAATGGTCAATGGTGGAAAACATATTTTACCGACAACGCAATGGTAGATGGCCGCCAGGTTGCCGTCATTTACCATCTATAGAAGGAATGCTGGTGACACAAGAATAAACCTTTTGTTCTCTTGTTTTATATTCCAAATGTGCTTACTCGTCCACTGGAGGTCTTTTTCTTGTGTGTTGTTTTTCTTGTTGCGCGACTGGACTTTCTGCTAGCAGATGATTTTCTGGAAGAAGAGGAAGAAGAGGAATACACTTTCTTAGCTTTTTTGGTTGTTTTCGTTTTTGTTCGACTCTTGGTGTTGTCGTAGATGGCAATGAAGCCACCCTTCATTTTTTTCATTCCATATTTTTTGTTCTTTTTCGTTTTCTTTCCGCCTCTAGGTACCAATGGGTTTCTACCTCTGTATTGCTGAATTATTTCTTCTCTAGGTCTTCCAACAAATCTCCTTTGCTCAGATGTCATTGGATTTAGTTCTATCGTGGGAACTCCATTTTCTCCTGTTTCAGGTCTTTCATAAACATCTCCCACCTCAAAATTTTCAGGTGGTACATCTCCACTAGAGCCGTTCAATATGTCATATATCTCTTGAATCAATTGGTTTGTCTCTGCGATTTTTGCATCAATCGCAGCTGAATTTTGATTTCTGTTTCTGTCTTTCAATACAGCCATTTCACGAAGCGCTACATTAATAATGTTTGTAGCATCGATGATTTTTTGAACCAATGCGTTATTTTGTTGGTTGAGTTCATTTATTTTATTATTCACATCTTGACTACCCGTCTTGAGACCCTCAATTTCTTCTAAATGTTGGTTAGTAGCTTTTCGAGTGTTTTCCATCAACTGCTGCATTTCATTTTCTTTTTGTTGAACTTGACCATTCAATGCCTCGATTTGTTGATTTAATGCAGCGATTTCTTGTGAATGTTGTTGCAGTTGTTCTTGGTTTTTTGCATTCAACTCTTCCCCTTGCATTTGTTGCTGGTTCAACACTTCTCTCTCACGGTCTTCAATCTGTTTATTGAGTCTATCAATTTCCGCGCGTGCTTGGTCTAATTGTTGTTGAATTTGTTGAACATCCGCGCCACTTTTGGAAGTCAAATTTTGTATTTCTTGTTGGAGTTCGGCCTTTTCTCTCTCTATTCGCCCCAAATCATCGGTGAGTTGTTTGATTTGTAAACGGTTTTGTTTCAATTCACCTCCTTTGTCTCTTAAATATCCCTTTAACTTTTTAACCAATTCCGCGACTTCTTTGGCTTTGTCTCTCAACATGCCCAATTTTTCGTCAATACTTCTTATTTTGGAGAGAACCATGTCATTATATTCTCCGCTGGTTTGGGCTCTATTTTCAACCAGTCCCTGTAGATTTTTTAAACTTTCGTCAAAATTGGCCAAAAAATCTGGGTTTGACATATATATTGTAATATATATATACGCATATAAAATAATATAGGTGGAAAAAGACTAAAAAGCAACCGGTTTAATGTCAACAGATGGTTCTGGTTGTAAAATTGTCTCATTTGTTTTGATAAGACCATCTAAATCTTTTTTGATACGGTCCATTTCTCCCAGAATCGTATTTTGTTCTTTCTTGGTGTTTATCATGTCTTGGTCTGTCAACTTTCCACTTACCTTGATGTCGTCGATGTATTGATGCAACAGTTCCATGGCCTTCATTTGGTCTTGTTTTTGTTTCAAGATGACATTATAGTATTTTTGGTAGTCATTTTTTACATTTTCGAGAAATTCATTCTCCTTTGACAAATGCTCGACTTTGCTCCTTTTCTTCAAGAGAAAATCGCGTTTGTTTTTGATTTGTTTTTCAATTTGAGCCAAATAATTATCCCTTTCGCCTAAATCATATTCTTCGTTGGCAATGGGAACTTGGGCTTCACCAATCATGGATGGAGCCGCATTCATTTTCATATTCATTTCTGGTTCGGGTTCTTCGACTTCTATAATCAATCCTCGCATACAATAGTTATTCAAAAAAAAATTGAAATGTTTTTTTATAAAAACAACCAATGCACTCAAACTAATTTAACTACGAACTAACCTAATGGAAGACTTATCAAAACTCGTCATCTACATTTATCCAGACGATTACGATACAAAGAAAGATGATGATTTATCTTGTGATAGTGAATACGATGAGGAAGCGACTACCTATGTTCCGATTTCTCCCAATCGTCGAAAAAAAAGTAACCACAACAAAAAGTACAAAAAGTACAAAAATAGCATGATTATATCATTCGTTTTCATGGTTGCGATACTATTGATTGGCCGAACCGTCTTTTGCGGTATACGCAGTGCAAACGATGATTTGATGGAAGACAAAACAAATGGATTTTGTCCAAGAAATTTACTGAGACGAACTGGCAATATTACGGATTATATTTCTAGTGACATTGATTTACACGATAAATTGGTTACAAATAATGATTTATCGTTGTCAACAATGAACGACGAAACAAAGACAAAAGAATTATTGGTAGAAAAACTAATGAATAAAAATTCATGGTTTCAACCACCACAAAGCTTATTATCGTCAAAAAGAATATTCATTCACAAATAAAAATCCTCGAAAAATAAACAAAAACTCAAAAAAGATTTCTTTTAGACCAATTGCGTCTAGGAAAATCTTTTTTACGCGAAATATCTAACGCGTATTATCTAGACAAATTGAATAACTTTTTGAAAATACATATTACAAAAAATATTAAAATCTTGACTATATATTATTTAGGATGTCCCGGAACCAAAATGAACCTTTACTAACTCCAAACGATAAACGATTTGTGTTGTTTCCAATTGAAGACGATAATATATGGGAAATGTATAAAAAACAGGTCGATTGTTTTTGGCGCGCCGAAGAAATTGATTTATCGAAAGATTATTCACATTGGGAGACCTTAAATCAAGATGAGAAACATTTTGTTTCGATGATTTTAGCGTTTTTTGCTGCGAGCGATGGAATTGTTCTGGAGAATTTGGGTTTACGGTTCATGACGGAGGTTCAATTAGCAGAGGCTAGAGCATTTTATGGTTTCCAAATTGCAATGGAAAATATACATTCACAGACATATTCTCTGTTGATTGATACATACATCAAGAACCAGGAAGAAAAAATGCGTCTATTCAATGCGATTGAACATTTTCCTTGTATCAAGAAAAAGTCCGACTGGGCTCAAAAATGGATTGGCGACAATCGCAGTAGTTTTGCGACCCGTCTAGTTGCGTTTGCTTGCGTTGAAGGAATATTTTTTTCCGGCGCATTTTGTTCTATTTTCTGGCTAAAAAAACGCGGATTGATGCCGGGATTAACATTCTCCAACCAATTAATATCCAGGGACGAAGCCCTGCACACTGAATTCGCAGTGCTTTTGTATAATAAATTGTTGAAAAAAATGTCAAAGGTCCGCATTTATGAAATTATTCGAGAGGCAGTTGAGATAGAAACGGAATTTATTTGCGAGGCGCTTCCATGTAGATTGATTGGAATGAATGCACAACTGATGACACAATATATTCAGTTTGTCGCGGACCGTTTGTCGGTGCAATTAGGTTATGACAAGATATTCAATGTGGGCAATCCATTTGATTTTATGGAGTTGATTAGCATTGAAGGCAAGACGAATTTTTTTGAATCGCGTGTGGCGGAATACAGTTTGGCTACAAAGACAGTGGATAACAATATTTTTGAATTTGAAACGGATTTTTAATGGAAGGGGTTTTGTTTTTTGTTTTTTCTTGTACAATCACTCGACCAATGACCTTTTTTTCCACATATAGTGCACTTGATTACCCAACAACAAATTAGTTCTTGTGATTTCATTTTTTCAACAATTTTTACTCTTTGATGTTGGTTTAACAAAACTGATTCACACAAAATCAATTTTATATTTTGTAAAAATAAAATATAAAGTTTTCACTGTTTATTTATTACTGATAAAAATGATTACGGCACATTTAATGGGAGGACTCGGCAATCAATTATTCCAAATTTTCGCAACAATTGCGTATGGGTTAAGAAACAAAATAGAATATGCTTTTTTTAACAGTTATCGTGTCGAGAGTATTACTCCACGACATAGTTATTGGGATTCTTTTTTAATTTATTTAAAAGATTCGACGAGGGACCATTTACCAGACATGCCTAGATGGAGTGAAAACGGTTTTAGATATCAAACACTTCCTCAAGTTGCATCAAATGAAAACCTCATGTTGTATGGATACTTTCAAAGTTATAAATACTTCCAAGATGAATTTGCCGAGATAAGAAACATGATGAAGCTTGACACCCTGAAACTACTGGTAAATAACATATACAAAAATGATTATGATGAAATTATCAGCATGCACTTTCGCATAGGTGATTACAAAGCACTTCAAGCATTTCACCCCATCATGTCGGTCGGGTATTATGAAAATGCATTACACGAAATTATCGACAATTCAAATGATTCAAACAACAAATGGACGGTCCTCTATTTTTGTGAGAAACAAGACAATAATGAAGTCGAAGAAAAGATTGAACATTTGAAATCAATATTTCCAAATGTCACATTTGAAAAAGCTGACCAATTGCTCGATGACTGGAAACAGATGTTGATGATGAGTCTATGTAGACACAATATTATCGCAAATAGCAGTTTTAGTTGGTGGGCTGCTTATTTCAATTCACATACTGATAAAATAGTTTGCTACCCGGACAAATGGTTTGGTCCGAATTTAAAGGACAACGATGTTCAAGATTTATTTCCTGATACCTGGCGAAAGGTATTTGTTTGTTGAAAAATATATGTCGTTTGTTTTGGGTGAAAAGGTGTAAGAAGAAAAAGAATATAAAATGATTTCAACCCTTAAATATATTCATGTCTCTTCTAAAAGAAGACTTTATTTTGCTGATAATGAACTGTCAAAAGTACAAAGAGAAAGCACTCAAACAAAAACAAACATGGTTGTCCACCATTCAAATCAAGTATTATCATGTCTTGGGAAATACCGATTTGAAAACTGAATTTGAATTTTCGGAAGATGAACGCATATTGTGGGTAAAAACATTGGACGACTATAATTCCTTGCCCAAAAAAGTAATTGCCTCGTATAAAGCCGTCGCCACGAAATATCAGTTTCAATACATATTCAAGACTGACGATGACCAACAATTGACGAGCCCTCATTTTTTCAAGAATATTATCCATACTATTTCTAATTTGACACCGAAACCACATTATGGTGGAAAAGTAATCAATATACAACGAGCATACTATTCAAAATACAATTTGATACACCCGGAGTTGCCGGAAAATTTACCTATCCTACCCACGCAGTACTGTAATGGGCGGTTTTATTTGTTGTCAAAAGAGGCCGTTCAATATTTGTTATTAAAACAAACAAATATAGAAAAGGAATATTTGGAGGACTACGCAATAGGGTTTCATTTACACCCGATGTTCAAAAAAACGATGTGTCAAATAGATTCGGACAAAGTATTTGTTGACTTTTAATTCACTAATTTCCTGGACTGGCTAATCATCTTCAAGAAATTTTCCTTGTCAAGGTCAGTCATGACGCGTTTATAGTTGGTGATTCTTTTTTCAATATCGCTGTAGTCGGCCTTTTGCACAACCGTCAAGGGAACTATCAAAAACCATTTGTCTACTTGTTGTAGTTGAAACCAATATTTGTCAATGGCAAAAAAGATGTGCTTTTGTGGTTCGGCGATGAGTTTTTGAATACCTTCCTTGTAATTGTTGATTAAAGTGTCGAAATAATGGCTTTTTACCATGTAGCCAGTAGTTGTCTGACACTGAAATACTTGGACACAAGTATCATCTATTTTTTTGTAGGGAGGCATATTGTTCCCTGCAAGAAGAACCACATCCCAATCCTTTTGGTTTTTTAGAAAAGAATTAAATTGATTTATGAAAACAGACGGATCGAGAAACTGAATGTCATCTTCACAAATAAGAACATGGTCCCAACAATTGTTTTTGGCGTTCTGTAAAATCTTCAGGTGGCTCATGCTGCACCCAATCGCGCCATTCGGCAGTTTGATTGCGTTGAATCTTTCAGCATTTATACCAATCTTGAGCAACTCGCGCTCCACATGTTGTTTTCTATCGACTCGATTCGTAAGATTAATGTAAAAAGCGTGCTTAATTTCTTGAATACTTTCAACCATTATTGTTTGATTATAAAAAATAATAATATTTATACCCTAAAAGGTACAAATGTTATTTCAGTTGATGTAAAAAATTATTATCGAACACCGCCGAGACCGATATTTACACTTTTTCTAGATATTTGTTGTAGTTGATTAGAAGT